>ENA-OWOZ01003379-OWOZ01003379.1-bioreactor-metagenome-genome-assembly--contig:-NODE-3379-length-10531-cov-3.739621_pt1 | contig 10531 bp, 13 predicted proteins | sample MGYA00238140_ERZ651804 | MGnify/ENA primary metagenome ERZ651804 (study PRJEB26910, sample SAMN07631232) | bioreactor metagenome | isolation source: Switchgrass digestor | place: USA: Dartmouth... | reverse complement strand
TTGAGCATCTCGTACAATTAATCTTTTGTTTGTGAAAATAGCACTATCACGGAAAGTTTTATAAGCTGCTATTGCTATTTCTCCATCTACTAAAAGTTCATCTACATCCTTTGGTATTGGGCACTCTGATATTAATGTCCATTCCAGTATCTTTGAAGTCTCCATTTAGTAACCCCCTTTTTAATAGTATATTATATCATACCATAATAGTTCATACACTATATTTTCTTACTCAAATAGTATTTACTTAATTCCATAATAGCTACAAGAATAAGTATTGAACCAGATATATAATAGGCTAATTCATCATTCCTTTTAATTATAGCCGTCAACCATAATATGACTAAAATTGTTAACATAATATTATTTGTAATATAAGCTGCTCTATCTCTAATAACTATAAGTCTTTCATCCTTTTCCAGTTGTTTTTCCTTCTCCTTTAATTTAGGATGCTTTCTGTATTGATAGAGATCAAAAAGTGCTCTCATAATAACTACAAATATAATCCCAAATATCGCTCTTAAAGAACTGTTTTCATTGCCAGATAAATCATATATAACTACTCCTAGTAAATAACCAATTACAGTAAAAATGAAATACTTAATTTTTTGTTTCTTCAGCTTATCTTCCATCAACATCTCCCTCCTCATATATAAAAATATCCTCTATGCTCATCTGGAAGAAACGAGCAATTTTAAATGCCAAAAGAATTGAAGGGTTATACCTTCCATTTTCCAATGAGCTAATGGTCTGTCTAGAAACTTCAAGTGCCTCTGCCAGCTCCTCCTGACTAATTCCCTTTGTGGACCTAATCTCCTTTAATCTGTTTTTCATGCCATTACATCACCTCGTTACGTAAAGTTTACTTTACATATAGTATAATCTATTTTATTCCTCTTTGTCAAGTACACTTTACATATTTTTTAGAAGCAGCAGGGACGGTTCGAAAATGCTGAAAAAAGGGATACTACAACGTCTATGAGCCATTGGAGCAGATAAAGCTTGACATGAAATCATCAGATACTGCATTGAAACTGAAAAAAAATGAAGCAGTAGGAACCGTCCCTACTGCTTTTGTCTTATATATTTGAATCCATAGTCTACAGATATAGTACTGATGCTTCCGTTGTCCACCTTAAATCTATAGAAGTATGCTGGGTTATCAAATACCCAACATAGGGCTAGACGGATTACAGTATCGTGAGTAACTAAAAGTACATTTTTGTCTATTTTACATATTTCCTCTAAAAACTCCCTTACTCTTTCATATACATCAAGCAAAGATTCTCCTTCAGGTATTTTGTAATTATTAATATCCTCTATCCAGGATTTAGTTTCTACAGGATAAGTATTTGATATTTCCTCAAAGGTTTTCCCTGTAAATATGCCAAAATTTATTTCTCTTATTCTAATATCCTCTTTGCCTTCTAACCCTAAAATACTTAAAGTTTCAACAGTTCTTTTTAATGGACTATAGTATATTTCTTCATAATCATATTCTTTCAATAATTCCTTTGTCCTCATTATTTGTCTTACCCCTTTTTCTGTTAGGCTAGTATCATCTCTACTATATACTTTTTTTACATTGTCCTCTGTTTCTCCATGTCTAATCATAATTATATCCATATGGCAACACCCCAAAAGGAAAGTAGAGAAATTGTATCTCCTATTTCAATAATAGCACCATATACATCCCCAGTTAATCCACCTATTTTTTTATAGGAAATATGGCTAATATACTCTGCTATAATGAAATTAACTATAAGTGGTATTATATATTTTAAGTCCAATGATGCTATAGCTATTAAATAAATAATAGTGCTGATTATTATTAAATTTTTAGGATTACTATTGTGAAATAGGCTGCCTAGACCGCTAGGTTTTGCCACCTTTTTATAGGATATTATAATACCTAGTACCAATCTACTATTTACAAAGGATAGAGTCATGGCTAAAGGTAGATTTTCAATGCTTATAATAAGTATAAGCTTAAATATTAAAAGCAAAACTATACTAATAACTCCAAAGGCTCCTATTCTGCTATCTTTCATAATTTGTAAAGTTTCTTCCCTATCTCTGTTGGACAAAAATCCATCAAATGTATCTGAAAGACCATCTATATGGAGTCCTCCAGTCAATATTATAGTTGTTAATAGGGCTAAAAACGATGCTATGAGTTTGTTATATGGGGCAAGTAGATAGAAAACTGCTCCTCCTAAACCTCCAACAATAGCTCCAACCAAGGCCATGAAAAAAATACTATATCTAATATTTTTTTCATCGAAATCCACAGAAATATTAATAGGTATTCGGGTGAAAAACTGTAATGATAGTATTAGTCCTCTAATCATTTTATCTTCACCGGAATTCCACAGCATATTAAATGAACTTCATCAGATAAGGATGCAATTCTTTGGTTTACACGTCCCTGAATATCTCTAAAGGCCCTGGAAATATGATGTTCAGGTACTATAGAATATCCAACCTCATTGGTCACCAATACTAGATTATAGTTTCTTTTTCTGATTTCATCTATTAGGATTTTTATCTCTAATACTACTCTATCTTCAATTTCCTTCTGTAGATTAAAGTCTATAGAGTCTTCATCTTTGGATATATCAAACATTATATTAGATGTAAGTACTGTAATACAATCTAGAAGATAATTTTTCTCCGCGCCTATTGCCTTTTCAAGGCAATAATTTCCTTCGAAGGTACGCCACTCCTTTGGTCTGGAGTTTTGATGATGCTTTACTCTTTCCTCCATTTCACTGTCTTCAACCTTAGATGTGGCTATATATACTACATCCTTTTTATCCTTATATAAGCTTTCTGCAAAGCTGCTTTTTCCTGATCTAGCTCCACCTGTGACTAATGTTATCATTCTACCACCTACTTATTCTTCTCTTATATCTACTAGTGATGAGCTACTTAATGAGACGTCCTCAAAGGTTCCCATGTTTTTTAAGGTATACATGGCAGCCTCTATGATCTGGAAAGCTAATGGACAGCCTGAACCTTCTCCTAATCTCATTCCTAGATTTAATATTGGCTTTAGTTTAAGCTCATCAGATACATATTTCGCACCAGGTTCTGCTGATAAATGGGAAGGAATTATGTATTCACTTACCAATTGGTTGAGCCTAGTAGCACAAAGAGCTGCGGCAGAAGAAATAAATCCATCTACTACAATAGGCTTTTTATTCTTTGCTGCTGATAAAAACAATCCGCACATACCGCCTATATCAAATCCGCCAACCTTTGCTATGACATCTATTGGGTCCTCTTTATTTGGTTTATTAAGCTCTATACCTTTTCGTATTATGTCCTTTTTACTAGTATGCTGCTCTTTTGTAAGACCTGCTCCTTTTCCACAGGTTAAATCCACATCTAAACCTGATATGCTAGATACAACAGCTGCTGCTGTAGTAGTGTTGCCTATGCCTACTTCTCCAGTACCTAAAATATCATATCCTTCACTATATAGCTTGTCTCCAATTTCAATACCTATTTCTATGGATTTAACTGCTTCTTCATAGGTCATAGCTGGACCTTTGGTAAAATTCTTTGTTCCATTGGCTATTTTTCTATTTATTATTTTAGTATTGTCTACCTCTCCTATGATGCCTAAATTAACAGTGATTATATCTGTACCAGCATATTTACCTAAAGTTGCGACTCCTGTAATCCCTTTTGTCATGCTTTCAGCTAGTACTTTTGTAAATATTTGAGGTGCAGAACTTACTCCTTCTTCTACTACTCCATTGTCACTGCACATTACAACTATTGCTTTTTTATCTAGTTTATTTATTACTTTGCCAGTCATACCTGATATCTTAATTGTAATCTCTTCTAAAGCGCCTAAACTACCTATTGGTTTAACTAATCCATCCCATTTTTCCCTAGTTAGCTTCTTTACCTCTTCATTGGGTTCAGTAATCTTGTCTATTGTATCCTTTAATAGTTCCATATATATTCCACCTTTTCTATTATTTTTTTTCTCTTTTTCTTTCATTTTCAGCCATAAGTTTTTTATTTATATAATCATATCCTTTAGGCATATGAGGGATTAAACAGTTTGAACAGTCCTTTATTCCATCGTTTATAATATATCTACCACCACATTCCTTTAAAAGATATAAAGGACAATAACAAAACATACAGTTAAACTCCTCTTCATTCTTTGTCTTATGACATGGAAAATAGTCACAAGCTGTATTTCGATAAAATCTGTAGGAATTCTCCATCTATTCCATCTCCCTTATTATTCTTTCTATTGAATTAAATTACTAATAGCATTTTCGTCCCTTCTGCCTATTTTATAGAGATAATGCCTAGCTTTTCACAGACTTTTAGCTTTTTCGTAGTACCTTCTATATCTCTACTATCCTTCATCTTAATACCCTTAAGATGCTCATAGGTGTTTAAGTATACAGAATTGGATATATCATCCCTCTTTTCTGTGATTCTCAATTCTATCCAATAGGTAATTTAAGCTTTCCATGTTTCCAAGAAAATTAATATGTTGATAATATCCTAATACATTATTAAATTGATGGCCACATTGCCATTTTCTGCTGCTCTTTGGTTTCTCTATATTAAATAAAGGAGTATCCTCTATATCTATTGTTGAACGGTGAAATTCATTTCCTGTAATCATACTACCTTTACTTCCTAAAATTGTGTCCTTAGTTAGCTTCATATTCACATATCCAAATTTCTGAAGTCTATCTGTCATCTTTGCTTGTCCATTGAATATATTGCACATTGGGTAGCCTTCTATTGATGAAACTAGATACATAAATCCACCAGCCTCTCCTATAATATGCTTTCCCTTCATGGCATGAGCTCTTATTGAACTTATCATAGCCCTATTTGATGATAGTTCCTCCTTAAATAGCTCAGGGTAACCCCCTCCTATGAATATCAAATCACTATCTGGGACTTCTCTGTCTTTAAGGGGAGAAAAATATTCTACATTGCAGATATGTTCCAGCAAATTTAAATTCTCACTATAATAGAAGTTAAAGGCCTTGTCATAGGCTATGGCAATATTTATATCTCTCTTTCTCGGGTATTCAAAAGGTTTAATCTCTACTTCTTCCATAATGTTTATTAACCTATCTATATCTACAGTATCTTCAATGATTCTTGAACTCTCATTGATGAACTCATCTATATTGGATATTTCATGGTCCTGAATTAAACCTAGATACCTGCTTTCTATTTTAAGAAAGTCACTATAAGGAACATATCCTAGAACCTCTATGCTTATATGTTTTTCAATTATCTCCTTCATCATAGTATAGATAGGTTCAGTAACTTTATTCAATATTATTCCTTTAATCAGCCCATCAGAGAAATCCACCATTCCTTTTATTTTGGGGATAGCTGAAAACATTTCACCTTTAGGTGTATATATTAAAACTGACGAAATGTTTAACTCCTTTGAAATTTGGAAACTGGAATTCTCATAGGTATTATGTATTCCATCAAAATATCCCATTGCTCCTTCAATTATTGCATATTCACCGTTGCCCATAGAAAGAGCCTTTCTTAAACCCTCTTTACCCAATAGATACATGTCCAAGTTCCCTGCTCTTTTTCCAGAGGCTAGTCCTAAGTATTTTGTATCTATGAAATCAGGTCCTGTTTTAAAGGCTTTTATATCTAATCGCCTTTTATTAATAGCTCTAATAATTCCAGTTGTTAGTATTGTTTTCCCTGAGTTACTTGAAGGAGCTGTTATCAATAGTGTTTTCATTTTGATTCTCCCAGTTCTTTAAATATTTTTACCAATCTATTGTTATTATTTCGATCCTTTATGGCTATTCGAATAAAGTTATGGTCTAACCCTTTAAAACTAGAGCATTTTCTTATGATAATACCTCTACTTAGGAAAAATCTGAATACATATTCCTCATCCCATTTCAACAGCCTAATCAATATATAATTGGCTTTTGTAAAGTAGGGTTTAATTCCTCCTATATTCGATAATTCCCCTAATAGGTATTTTCTTTCCCTTTCTATATATCTTTTAGATTCTTCTATATACTCCTTGTCATGGAATATATATGTACCTGCTATTTCAGCCAATGAGTTTATGCTCCAGGGAAGTTGTATTTCTTTTATTCTTTCAGCCATACCCATAGAAGTGCAACCATATCCTAGTCTTATACCAGGTAGAGCAAAGAATTTAGTAGCTGCCCTTATTATGCCTAGATTTTCATAATTAGTTTGCCTGAACAATTCTATACTGTCGTAGTCCTGTGGACAGAATTCGAAAAACGCCTCATCTAATAATAATATACTGTTAGATCTTTTCACCATACTATATATTTTTAATAGCTCCTCTTCTTCTATTCTAAAACCTGTTGGGTTGTTTGGGTTTCCTAATATGAGCATGTCCCCTTCCTTGATTGTGTTTGCAATACCCTCTGTATCTATTGTAAAATCCTCCTTATAGGGGATTCTAATTACTTCCTTATTATGAATGAGAGCTCTTTCTTCATATTCAGAAAAGGAAGGTATACATATCAACACCCTATTAGCTAAGTAAGTAAAATTGTCTATTAATTCTACTGCTCCATTTCCCAGAATTATATTCTTCTCATTACATTTTAAATATCCTCCTACAGACTTCTTTAGTCTCCTGTACTTTATATCTGGGTAGCTTTCTAAATTCTTCAAACTGTCCATTATTGCTTTCTTCAATCCCTTAGGTATTCCTAGGGGATTTATATTGCTGCTATAGTCTACTAATTTACCATCATAGTAATCTTCAAAGGATAGCAAATCTCCACCATGTTTCATTCTGTCACCGCCTTATATTAAGCTGTACATATTAAACTCTTCCCAGCTGGAGAAGCTGTTTCCTAGCTCCTATTCTAACTCAAATGAGAAACATTATCTTCTACTATTAACTCAATTTTACCATCCTTAATTTCACATATATTTAATGAAGTTCCCGTAAATATAGGCAAATTTGAAAACTCTTTAATTGTCAAACCCTTTATTATAGCAATCATTGCCTTAATAGTCACTCCATGGGTTACAACAAGAACATTTTCTGCCTCCTCATTGACTATCTCATTTAAAAAGTTTTGAACTCTTGTAAATAAATCATTATAGGTTTCTCCATCTATGGGGATGTACTCCTCTGGTTTATTCACATATAAAAAATATTCCTCTGGATATTTCCTATTTATATCCTCCAGTGTCATACCTTCCCAAATACCATAGCACATTTCTCTTAATCCATTATGAGTTACTATTTTTATATCCTTATTTCCTCTTATAAGCTTGGCTGTAGTAAGGGCTCTGTTTAATGGACTCGAATATATAATGTCAAAGTCTATTTGTGATAATTTTTTTCCTAGCTTAATTGCACTTTCTATCCCTTCTCGTGTTAAATCTGAATCCTTCCATCCCTGAAGCCTTCTAGAATTGTTCCATTCTGTAGTACCATGTCTAGTAATATATATTTTCATCTACTTTCACCTTTAATTATCTTCTCAATTTCATCTAAATCCGTTATTCCCTCTTCATCTTTCCTGCCAATAATTATTGGCTTTACTCCTAGTTCTTTACAAGCTTGTATTTTTTCTAAAGTTCCTCCCTCTTCTCCACTGTCCTTCATGACACAATAATCCACCTTATATGTTGATAGCATAATCTTATTGAACTCTTTGGAAAAAGGACCTAGTATAGCAATTATATCGCCCATGTGGATATTGTTATCCTTACAAATTTCTATACTCTCTAATGCTGGAAGTACCCTATATATAAATCTATTATTACCTTTTACTTTTTCGAAATCCTCAATATTTTTAGAACCTGTTGTGAACAATATAGTTCCTGATAAATTTGCTATATATTCATAGCATTCTTCATAAGAATGTAAATAGATTTCTCCATCTTCAAGTTCAACTTTTTTGCGTATATACCTTATATACTTAATTCCAAGTTCTTCACTTACTTGTTTTGCATTTTCAGACACTATTTTTGCATAAGGATGTGATAAATCTACTATCATGTGAATATTATGCTTTTTAACAAAATCAAACATCTGATGCTTGTTTAATCTTCCAACATATAATCTATCTGTATTTATAAATTCTATCCCAGCTTCAGTGGCTACTGTTACAATATAGTTATCAAAATCACCTAACCTATCTATTAATTCTCTGGCTTCCGATGTACCTCCTATAATCCAAATCATTTTATTTCATATCCTCTCGGTGTTATAATTTTGTTGTTTTTAATATAGGTATTGGAATTACCAATAATTAATACAGATAGCATATCCACTGATTCGTAGTCTATTTCAGATAATGTAGTTACATTTATTTCAGTATTTTCCCTTCCTGAGTTCTTAACTATGCCTACAGGTGTATTTCCCGATCTATACTTAGTAATAATCTCTATTGCCCTTTCGAGATGATTCTTTCTGCCTTTTGATCTAGGATTGTAAATCGTAATTACAAAATCAGCTTCTGCTGCTTTATCTAATCTCTTTTCAATTACCTCCCATGGAGTTAGTAGATCACTTAGGCTAATAGAAGCATAATCATGCATAATAGGAGAACCTAATTCTGATGCAGCTGAAAAAGCAGCAGTGACTCCAGGGACTATTTCAACATCTATATCCTCTGCTAATTCCAATATAGGACCAGCCATTCCATATAGTCCTGCATCACCAGTACTTATAATGGCTGTGTTTTTACCTGTTTTAACCTGCTCTATGGCTAACTTACATCTTTCTAATTCACCTTTCATACCAGTGGAAATAAGCTCTTTACCATCTGTTAAATCCCCTAGATATTCAATATATGGGGTATAGCCAACAATAACATCGCTTTTCTTTATTACATCGACTGCTCTTAAAGTCATATTTTCACGTCCACCTGGACCAATTCCTACAACATATAATTTTGACATTTTTTCCTCCCTACTGTTTCGAAATGGATATAGTAACTCCATCAAATCTTGATTTTCTCGTTATCATCTTTCCACCAAGAAGATATGCACATGGTTCAGAGACTGAATACACACCGATTGTGTCCTTTACAAATTGAGATTTTTGAAACATGTCCTCAATCTGTTTAATTTCGTCTATAGTAAATATTTTTAAAGGACATTTAAAGTACTCCGCTGCTTTAATAATTCCTAGTTCAAACTTTTTTACTTCTACAGTACCCATTGAATCAATACTATTAAAAGATAGGTTTTTATTCATTAACGCTGCCTTTATAGCCTCAATAATATAGTCAGACTCTATCCCTTTTCTACAACCAATACCGATATTTATGTTCTTAGGTCTTAGAATTGTATATGGAATTTTTATATCCCCTATATCATACATAGATGTAACGATAATAGCTCCATCAAGAGTCAAATCAATATTAGATAATTCTGAAATTATTTCAATATTGTCGTAGTTAATTATCTTTTCATCTTCAGTATAAATACCTATTCTTTTACCATTTACCATTAAAGATGTGATTTCTTTTGCTGATGCCATATCTTCTATATAATAATTATTCCTTTGTGCAAATACGTCTACGGAATCAATGCCTCTGTTGTCCGAGGCAGTTGTAACTACTGGAATTGCATCTATGCTTTTCCCAATCCATTCTGCTATCTTATTTGCTCCTCCAATATGCCCTGACAATAAGGATATGGAAAATCTCCCCATATCATCTACTACAACTACTGCTGGGTCTATGGTTTTTGACTTTATATATGGATTTATCATCCTTATGGCTATTCCTGTTGCAGAAATAAATATAAATCCATCAAAATTCCTCCATTGTGACTTTAAAAACCCTTTTACTCCATTATCTAATGATGAATTATCATAATGTTCTATTTCATATTTATTGTTATCAGTTTTTGATATTCTCTCTCCTAATTCAAATCCCTTATCAGTGAAAGAAAAGCAAGCTAATCTCATTTAGAGCCCTCTCTATACTTATGTGTGTAACTAGGGTCATATAATTTGGATCTTTCATAATCTCCTTCAATAAAATTTCCAACCAATATTTGTGCTATATTATTAATTCCTTTTATCTTTACTTTTTCAACTATATCTTCTAAGGTTCCAAGTATTATTTCCTCGTCTTCCCATGTAGCCTTATAAACAACTGCAACTGGTATATCATAGCTTCCATATCCCTTTGCTAACTTTTCCACCACCCTATCTATGTCCTGAACGGACAAAAATATTGCCATTGAAGCCTTATACTTTGCTAAAACTTCTAAATCTTCTTCTTCAGGAACTGGCGTCCTACCTTCCATTCTGGTTAAAATCACCGTTTGACTTACTCCTGGAAGAGTAAATTCTTTCTTAATAGAAGCACATGCTGCTGTAAAAGAACTCACTCCTGGAACTACTTCATAAGCGATACCTTTTGAATCTAATATATCCATCTGCTCTCTTATTGCTCCATAAATCGTAGGATCACCTGTATGGAGTCTTACTATATTTAAGCTTTTTTCTGTATTTTCCTCCATTACTCCTATCACTTCT
>ENA-OWOZ01003374-OWOZ01003374.1-bioreactor-metagenome-genome-assembly--contig:-NODE-3374-length-10546-cov-3.041933_pt1 | contig 10546 bp, 8 predicted proteins | sample MGYA00238140_ERZ651804 | MGnify/ENA primary metagenome ERZ651804 (study PRJEB26910, sample SAMN07631232) | bioreactor metagenome | isolation source: Switchgrass digestor | place: USA: Dartmouth... | reverse complement strand
GGGGTATAGCTCAGCTGGGAGAGCGCTTGAATGGCATTCAAGAGGTCAGCGGTTCGATCCCGCTTATCTCCACCATATATGTAAAACTAAAGGAAGCTACATGCTTCCTTTTTGTTGTTCTTATTTAGTTAGCGCTTGCAGATTTTTTACTGTTTTAGTGTTATAATTGATATAATGATAATAATGATTATATAATAAATATAATAATTTATTTGTAGAAGGGTGATTTTTTTGTTACATTTTAAGGCATTGGAGTTAGGTGACAGAGACCTATTTAAGAAATATATAGGAGACTATAACTTCAATACATATGAGTATTCTTTTTTGAACTTATATCTTTGGAGAAAATACTGCAACGTAGAATATGCTTTACTGGATGATGTGCTGATAGTTAAGAAAACAGAGGAGGGCAAAGGGACTGTATTTATGCAGCCTATTGGCTATTCTAAGACCAATTTGAAAGACATAATATCAGAATTAATAGAGTACAAGAAGAAAAACAGCAATATGAAGTTTCTGTTTTCAGATATTGAAGAGTCCTTTTTAGAAGAGTTGAAGAGTTTGTATGGAGAAAACCTTGAGTATTATCAGGATGTAAAGAATTTTGATTATATATATGAGACGGAAAAATTAATAAAGCTAAATGGAGATAAGCTGAGAAAAAGAAAAAGTCAGTACAATCATTTTGTAAGCAGCTATGAACATAGAATAGAGAACATTTCAAATGATAAGGTAATAAATGATTGTTTGAAATTTGCTGAGGAATGGTTCAGCAATCAACCAAAGAATTTTCAACTGGAATGTGAACTACAGGGTATAAAAGATATAATACACAATCTTGATAAGCTAAATGGCCTTGGAATGGCTGTTTATGTAAACGATGTAATAGCCGGATTTACCATTGGGGAGATTGTCAATAAAGATATGGCTATAATACACATTGAAAAGGGTGATACAATCTACAATGGTATTTATGCCTTTATAAACAGGACTTTTGCTGAGTTATATCTTAAGGATGTAAAATATATAAACAGAGAAGAGGATATAGGGATACCCGGCCTTAGGAGGGCTAAGCTGGCTTATGATCCCATAAAATTGGAGAAAAAATATTTGGTGAATATACGGAGAGATTGATGATGAGAAATTTATTAATAGGCAAAAAAATAAAACTTAACTCATTGGATGCTTCAGATATTAATGTAATGTCACAATGGTTTAATAATGTAGAGTATTTAAGATATTATGATATGATTCCCGCTATACCAAAATCTCAGAAAGATATGCTGAAGCTCCTAGAGTATTATGATAGTTCTGAGGATAAATATATATTTGCTATAAGGATGCTTGATTCCAATAAAATAATTGGTGTTGCAGGTTTTGATGAAATACTATGGACCAACGGAGTAGCAACTACTTTTATCGGTATTGGTGATAAAGAAGCTAAAGGAAAGGGCTTAGGTAAAGAGGCTATGGAGTTATTGCTGGATTTTGGTTTCAATGAACTCAACTTCCATAGGATACAGCTTAATGTAATAAGCTATAACAAGGTTGCTATAGGTTTGTATGAAAGTGTAGGCTTTAAAAAGGAAGGCACATACAGAGAGTTTATTTATAGAGATGGTAAGAGGTATGATTTACTGCTATATGGGATGTTGAGAGAAGAGTATGCTAAGTAATTTTAGCATACTCTTTAGGTTTACAGGCAAATATTCTTAATTCTTTCTAATGTTTTACTTCTTAGTTCTGACATTCTTTTAAAGTCCATGCTTTCGATATAGTACCTTTCCAGTTGGTCATGGAGTTTTTTGGCACTTTGTATTCTCACTATGGCTTCATCCATGAGACTATTGAATAGACTATAATTGTTTTCAATATAGGCATTATCATCTTTGGATATGTCTTTATTTCTCAAGCTGTCCAGGTCAATTATTTTTTCTGCTTTATTCTCCAGTTTTGCATCGTTAGTAATGACTAGCCCAAGCTCACAGATGATTATAGTCTCGATTATTTCAGGATCCAGCGGCTGATGAAATACTTCTACATCGTAGCCTTTCATTAACAGGTCGGAAATTAAGGAACTCAAAAGTCTTGTGGAAGCAGTATGATACTGGGCCTTGATATAATGACAGGTATTATTCTTTGGTAGGGCATTTTCTATAAAGTCAACTCTACCTGCTGAGTTGATAGAGGAATGAAATAGATGTCTGCTTTTTCCTTGTTTTTTTATTGGCTCAAGAGAATTTAATATAGAGGATTTATATTCAGATACTGTACTGCTAAAACCTGTCCAGTCATACTCATCACCAACTAAAGCTTCCAAATCATCCTGTACCTCCTTTGCTGCACTTAGAAATCTATAGGATGAGGCATATAACTTTTTCAATTCCTTATTGCAGCTTATTATAGCCTCTCTATTCTTTTGAATATTTTCTTTGTTCCAGTATTCTCCCAAATTAATGATTTCATCTACTACAGCGGGATATTTTGGATCTGTAGTATGGGGGGCAGTGCCATCCATAACTGCAATATTGAAAGGGACTATGCGTATCCCGTCTAATGAATCATTGTCGGAAGAACAATGATGCAGTTCTACATCATAACCCATTTCGGCAAATTCCTTTGCAATCTTTCTTAGAAAAGTTGATTTACCAGTCCCCGGCCCGCCTTTTAATATAAACAGCCTGTTGGGGATTCCAGGCACAACATATTCATAATAAGAATGAAAGCCTTTGTGGGTGTTGGCACCTAAGAAGAATTTCCTTATATAACCACTTTCTTGCATAACACACCTCCATTAGCTTATAGTTTAATATATTCTCTTTACTATTATATGTTACTCAGCAGTTTTTAAAGATATTGGATTGACAGAGTTTTTTGACTCATGTAAAATTAATTTGTTCTGAAAGGGAAAGATAAAAGAGAAGTTTGGAGAGAGGTTTTTGATAAATGCAGCTAGTTGATGAGAGGATTAGAAATGAAATAAGAAGGCGAAGAACATTTGCCATAATATCCCACCCTGATGCTGGGAAAACAACGCTTACGGAAAAGCTCCTATTATATGGGGGAGCTATAAGATTAGCCGGTTCTGTTAAATCAAGAAAAGCTGAAAGATATGCTGTGTCAGATTGGATGGAAATAGAAAAACAGAGAGGAATTTCTGTAACTTCAAGTGCCATGCAGTTCGAATACAATGGATATTGTATAAATATATTGGATACACCGGGACACCAGGATTTCAGTGAAGATACCTACAGAACTCTTATGGCTGCAGATAGCGCTGTAATGATAATAGATCATGCGAAGGGTGTTGAAGAGCAGACCAAAAAACTTTTTAAGGTTTGCCGTATGAGAGGCATACCGATTTTTACATTCATAAATAAACTGGACAGAGAAGGAAGAGATCCTTTTGAACTTATGGAGGAAATTGAAAATGTACTAGGTATACAATCCTATCCAATGAATTGGCCTGTGAGATTGGCAGGCAGTTTCTTAGGTATCTACGACAGGAAGATGATGCATATGGAGTTGTTCTCAGGAGGAAATCATGGTCAAAGTATAGTATCTTCGGTGAAAAGATCTGTTGAAGATTCAATATTTAGCGATTTACTAGGTCAGGAAGCACATAATAAGCTTATTGAAGACATAAGCCTATTAGATATGGCTGGAGATGAATTTGATATGAACAAAGTACTAAAGGGAGAGATGACCCCTATATTTTTTGGTAGTGCTATGACAAACTTCGGTGTGGAAAATTTCTTGCAGGAATTTTTGAGGATGAGTACGCCACCTCTTCCCAGAAAATCAGACATGGGAGAAATAGATCCAGAAAGTAATTTATTTTCAGGCTTTATTTTTAAAATACAGGCCAACATGAATCCTACACATAGAGATAGAATTGCTTTTATGAGGATTTGTTCCGGTAGATTTACAAAAGGTATGAATGTAAAGCATGTACAGGCAGGAAAACAGGTAAGGCTTACACAACCTCAGCAGTTTCTTGCACAGGATAGGGAGATTATTGAAGAAGCTTATGCTGGAGATATTATAGGAATATTTGACCCTGGCATATTTAAAATTGGAGATACTCTATGCGAAAAAGATCCTCAGTTTAAGTTTGATGGGATTCCTGTTTTTGCTCCTGAACATTTTGCTAGAGTATATATTAAGAACTCTTTGAAAAGGAAACAATTTATAAAGGGTATAGATCAGCTATCAGAGGAAGGTGCTATACAGGTTTTTCACGAGAAAGATTCCATGGCCCATGAACTGGTTGTTGGAGTTGTAGGAATACTTCAACTGGAAGTTCTGGAGTATAGACTGAAAAATGAATATGGTACGGATATAAATATTGAACATTTGCCGTTCAAGTATATCAGATGGGTGGTATCAGAAATCTTTGATCCTCAGAAGATTAGACTCACATTAGACACAAAGACATTATGGGATAAATACGATAATCCTGTTCTAGTATTTCAGAATGAATGGTCAATACGAACTGTTGAAGAAAGGAATAAGGATTTAATATTATCTGATATACCAAGCATCAGTTCTTGGAACTAAATGTTATTATTTTAACATTTCTATTGACTATTGCTTAGATTTTTTATACAATAAAGGAAACAGTTCTATTTTAAAGGGGAGTAGCGCCACGCTATGTTGCCAACAGTAACGGAAAAGGGTTATATCTTTTTCTGGCAACAGGATCCATATGGATGTGCAAGACCTTTAATATGCGTTCTATCAATGCATATTAAAGGTCTTTTTATATTATAACTATCAAGGGGGTTATTAATGAATACATAAATCATGGATTAATGCAGCGATAATAGATTATAATAGTAGTGTATGTTTATGGATGGAACTTATCTGAATAATTAGAAGAGGTGAATTAAATGTGGTTTTCAAAATCTCAAGATGAAGCTTTAAAAGAACTCAATGTAAACCCCTCAGTTGGTCTTACCAATGAAGAAGCGAAAGCAAGGCTTGAGAAGTATGGACAAAATAAACTTAAAGGAAAGAAAAAGAAGAGTGTAATTTCTCTATTTCTCGAACAATTAAAGGATATGTTGATATATGTTCTCCTTGGAGCGACAGTTATAACTATTGCAATAGGGGAGTATGTAGATGCCATAATAATCCTTCTAGTTGTTATTCTCAATGCAGTAATAGGGGTCGTGCAGGAATACAAAGCTGAAAAAGCTATCGAAGCGCTTCAGCAAATGACCACTCCCAAATCCCTGGTCAGAAGAGATGGAGAAGTAATTGAAATTAGTTCTGAGGAACTAGTGCCTGGAGATATTGTTATAATAGATGCTGGTAGATATATACCTGCAGATTTAAGACTAATAGATAGTGCAAACCTACAGATAGAGGAATCAGCACTAACAGGTGAATCTGTTCCTGTAAATAAAAATGCTAACGATATTCATGAAGATCCAAAGACACCAATTGGGGATAGATCAAATATGGCATTCATGTCTACGCTTGCTACATATGGCAGAGGTGAAGGTGTAGTAGTAGCTACGGCTATGGAAACAGAAATTGGCAAGATAGCAAAAATACTGGATGAAGATAATGAGGAAATGACACCTCTTCAAAAGAGGTTAGACGAACTAGGCAGAATCCTTGGGTTCTTAGCTATAGGTATTTGTGCTCTCATATTTGTAATTGCTTTATTCCAAAAAAGAGATCTGTTTGAGATGTTCCTAACTGCAATAAGCTTGGCAGTTGCAGCCATACCTGAAGGTTTAGCCGCTATAGTTGCTATAGTATTAGCTTTAGGTGTTACCAGAATGTCAAAAATAAATGCAATAGTTAAAAAGCTGCCAGCTGTTGAGACACTTGGTTCAGTAAATATAATTTGTTCTGATAAGACTGGTACACTTACACAAAATAAGATGACCGTTGTTAAATACTATACTCTTAACAATTTGAAGGATTTACCTGCTACAGAAACAAATCTTAGCGCTAACGAAGATGAAGCTCAAATGATAAAATCTTTTGTTTTGTGTTCTGATGCAACTTATGAGAATGGCCAAAGCACAGGAGATCCTACGGAAGTAGCCTTAGTGGTAATGGGTGATAAATTCAATCTTACTAAAAAGGATCTGAACGAAAAACATAAGAGAGTTGGCGAAAATCCATTTGACTCAGATAGAAAGCTGATGTCAACTTTAAATATAGAAGGAGATAAATACAGGGTTCATACTAAAGGTGCAATAGATAATATTTTAAAAATCTCTACCAGAGCTCTTGTAGATGGTGAAGTAGTTCCACTGACAGAAGAGATGAAGCAAAATTACCTAAGAGTTGCCGAAGAAATGTCAGACAATGCATTAAGGGTTCTTGGTGCTGCATATAAAGATGTAGACAATATAATAGAGCCTGAAGAAATGGAAAAAGACTTAGTTATTTTAGGATTTGTTGGAATGATAGATCCACCAAGGCTTGAAGTAAAGGACTCAATAAAGGAAGCAAAACGAGCAGGAATAACCCCTGTTATGATTACTGGTGACCATAGAAATACTGCAGTAGCGATAGCAAGGGAACTTGGCATTGCAGAATCTTTAGATCAGAGTATTACAGGTGCTGAAATAGATAAATTGACAGATGAAGAGTTTTCAAAGAAGATTAATAACTACAGAGTCTTTGCCAGAGTATCTCCTGAGCATAAGGTAAAGATAGTCAGAGCCTTTAAAGCACACGGGAATATAGTATCAATGACAGGTGACGGTGTTAATGATGCACCATCGTTAAAATATGCAGATATAGGTGTTGCTATGGGTATCACTGGCACTGATGTTTCTAAAGGCGCCAGCGATATGATATTGACAGATGATAATTTTACAACTATAGTCCATGCAATTGAAGAGGGCAGAAACATCTATGCAAACATAAAAAAGGCTGTTATATTTTTATTATCATGCAATCTGGGCGAGGTTATATCCATATTTGCTTCCATATTATTCTTCTGGCCTGTGCCATTGCTGCCTACCCAAATACTATGGATAAACCTGATTACAGATTCACTGCCGGCTATAGCTCTTGGAGTAGACCCCGGAGATAAGGATGTTATGAAGATGAAACCAAGAGATCCAAAGCAAAGTTTCTTTGCTGAGGGGGCAGGACTGAGAGCCATAATCGGGGGCAGCTTAATAGGTATATTGACATTGGTAGCCTTCTACTTTGGAATAACTGAACATGGATATAGTTTAGGTTCAAAAAATATACCTGAAGAAGTGTTGACATATGCTAGGACTATGTCATTTGTGGTTATAGCAGCTTCACAGTTGTTCTATTCATTATCAATGAGAAACTCAGTAAAATCAATATTAAAAATAGGAGTATTCTCTAACAAGTATCTTATAGGAGCCATAGGAGTAGGATTATTCTTACAGTTGGTTGTTATTTCGGTACCCTTCCTTGCCAGTGCATTTAGTGTTCATAACTTAAATTTAAGAGACTGGGCAATTGTTATAGTATTTGCTTTGACACCATTGATAGTTAATGAGATAATAAAGGCTATAATGAGACCATCTGAAAATCAATAAATATAAACCCATTCTTTTTAATCCCAAAGTATTATATAATGTAATAGTATATAATACTTTGGGATGTGTTTTTATGTTTCCATTTACCCATATATGGTTTAGCAGAAATGTATTAGGATACTCGAATAATATGACTGTGCTGGGTTCCATATTTCCCGATGCTCTTGTATCCAGAGAATTGCCCTATGAAGCTACCCATAGAGTCGGCTGGGATTTGTACGACTATTATTATGAGAAAAACTCTAAGTTTTTAGATTTTGCAATATCTGCAACAACCCATACTGTTTCACCTAAAGGTCTTGATTATTATGGGGATGATGCATATGAAGGGTCAATGGGGTACTGCTTCCAAAAAGCTGAAAGTATAGTAGAAGAAGTGATAGACGCATGCAATATTCCTGTGGAATTTGGACTTTGGAAAGCTCATAACTTTATTGAAATGGCTGTAGAATTTGAAATCCTCAATGAAAATGAAGATCTTTTGGAGCTGCTTGATAAAGCATTGAAGGATAATCACACAATGCATGAAATTGAGTCCAGCTTAGAGGAATATTATGGGCTAGAGACTGGAAAACTGAAGAATAGTTTTAAAAGGTTTCAACATTTTGTATATAAGGAGAATATAAGTAGTCATATACTTTCTATAAACTATGATTATCACATGAAAGCTAGACATGGTATTAGTATCGATATTGATAAAGCTTCAAGGATAATAGACAAAGCAAAGCATATTATAAGAGATGATTATATTGATTTTTTTACATTTATTGAAAAAAAAGTTAAGGAAATGTTACATGATAGATTGGAGATTTATTAACCATGGACTTTGAAGTATTGATATTCTTATGTGCTGCCGGGTTTATGGCAGCATTTGTAGATTCTATTGCAGGTGGAGGTGGTATAATCAGCATACCGGCTGTTATGGCTATCGGCATACCCCCTCACTTAGCTTTAGGTACAAATAAACTTGGTGCATTTTTTGGCTCTTTTTCCAGCACCGTGACATATTCCAAATCAAAAAAGATATATTTTCCTTTGATTAAGTATATGATTCCCTTTACACTTATAGGAGCAGTATTGGGAGTAGAAACGGTTTTAAGCATAAATGAAAAAGCTCTTGAGATAATCATATTGGTTTTGACATTAATAATCGCTATATATACTATATGTAAAAAGGATCTAGGCGCTTCCAATGATTTCCAGGGTTTGACAAAAAAGAATATTGCTTTAGGTTGTATATTAGCCTTCGCTATAGGTTTTTACGATGGAATGTTTGGCCCAGGCTCAGGATCCTTTTTGATATTTATTTTTATAAGCATATATAAATTCGATTATCCCATAAGCGCAGGAAATGGAAGAATACTTAATTTTACAAGCTGTGCTGCATCATTAATTACATTTGGATTAAATGGCAGTGTAGACTTTTTATTGGGTATTCCCTTTGTCATTTCAATGATATTAGGAGGTTTGACAGGAGCAAAGTTTGCAATAAAAAAAGGAGCCAAAGTAATTAAACCAATATTTGTAGCAATAGCTCTGGCTCTTATCATTAAAATGCTGTACTCAATCCTTTAATTTTTCTACAATTTCATCTATTATTTTGTCAGCACCTCTGATTTGGCATCGATTATTATTTTATTCTTGTTTTCAACTGCACTCTTTAGGTCGTTTAATGCGAATTCAAAATTATTCATTAAATCATTTACATCCTTATTTAATTTAGGTTTTGCTACTGACCAAACATTTATAAGATATTCCATAGTTGGTTTCATAGAGTTGTAATCATCTTTTTCAGCCAATAGCTTTATTTTTTTTACGCTATATCTTAATCTGTCCAGGTCTGGAGGTTCTTTAGTAGTGTAAAGCTCATAAAAATCGGGTAAAGTTTTATATAGAGAGTTAACCGCAAGTAGATTTTTGTATTCATCCTTTGATTGTATGGCACTCGTTAAATCATCAAGACTCTTTTCAAATTCCTCAATAGATTTTGTCTGAGCTAAATCTTTTACCGCTTTTGGTTCATAAGAATTCCACTTTCCGTGCAAATCAGTTACTCTCTTTTTCAAGTCTTCAAATTTTTCTAGAGTTTCCTTTTGCTTTTTTGCAAGTTCCTCCTGTTGCTTTGCAAGCTGCTGTTGCTTTGTGAACTCTGTCAGTTCTTTGGGTTCCATTTCTATTGTTATCTGACCTTGGCTTCCTTGTTGACCGCCCTGCTGACCACTTTGTTCACCACCCTGACCTTCACTTTGTCCCTGTTGATTACCGCCACCTGATGGAGAAACTATGCCTTGTTGAGCTTTCTTTTTATCTTCATACATAGACATAAGAGTTTTCTCAATTTCTTCTATGCTTTTCCTCAACTCTTCCAATTCTTTAGGCGGTTTATTCTCATCTTCTTTCTGAGAAGCACCTGGTGAAGGTTTTAGTTGAGGAGAACAGGAAGCGAGGCAGGTTATTACAATAAATATAAGCAAAAAAGCTATAGATTTATATAAATTTCTTTTCCTAATCAAAAAAATCACCTCTTTTTTATTATTTCCGGTGGTTTAATTAATATTTATTGCACATTTTTATGGCTATTATTTAAAAAATATAAATAAATTTCACAATAAGATTATGATATAATTTAAATTATAGGATCAAAAAATTGTAGAATAATTTAAGGAGCATATAAATGTTACAAAAAATACTGAAGAATAGTTTTTATGTTTTACTTGCACTATTCCTATCTTTATTTATATTGCTTACGGCAACAGAATTGATTGCTTTTAACATGAGTTATTATGATAGCCAATATGAAAAAAATAATATATATGGTAAATTGGGCATTAAACAAGAGGATCTGATGGAATCAACAGAAAAACTTCTTAATTATTTGAAGGATAAGCGGAAAGATCTGGATTTTAAAGTAGCAATAAGAGGAGAAGAGCAAGAATTCTTAAGTCCTAGAGATAAACTTCATATGGTTGATGTAAAAAATCTTTTCGTTATTGGAA
>ENA-OWOZ01003372-OWOZ01003372.1-bioreactor-metagenome-genome-assembly--contig:-NODE-3372-length-10549-cov-3.534950_pt1 | contig 10549 bp, 5 predicted proteins | sample MGYA00238140_ERZ651804 | MGnify/ENA primary metagenome ERZ651804 (study PRJEB26910, sample SAMN07631232) | bioreactor metagenome | isolation source: Switchgrass digestor | place: USA: Dartmouth... | reverse complement strand
ATAGCTCAAAGTTTTTAACTCTTCACTATAAATATATGTCCCTCCTGTCACACCCCACATGGATTGGAAAGATATTATAAACAGTGTAATCCACGCCGGTTTCACCATTGGCATGACCACCCGCCAGAGCGTTACGAACTCATTGGCACCGTCAAGGCTGGCAGACTCGATGAGGGATGACGGTATCTGTTCCATAAAGTTCTTCATAAGGTATAATCCCAATGTTGATGAGCAAGCAGGCAAAATAATCGCCCAGTATGTGTCGATCAAGCCCAATTTTGAAATTATTATGTAATTGGGTACGGCAGTAACCGCAGTGGAAAACATGAGGGCCAAGACGATAAGCTTCGAAATAAACTCACTGCCAAAGAACTCATATTTTGCCAGAGGGTAGGCTGCCATGGACGAAAATAATATTTGCCCGGCTGTCCCGACAAAAACAATGAAAATAGTGTTAAATATATATCTGGAAAGCGGCACAAGGGAATTGGAATATATCGCTCCCAGATCAAAAAAGTTATCCAATGTCGGATTTTTTACAATAAGATCCGGTGGAAATTTCAAAAGCTCATTAAGTGGCTTAAAGGCATTGCTGAACATAAAAATTACAGGAAACAGGAACAGAAATGCCAGCAAAGCAAGGGAAATAACGAGCACTATATTTCCGCCGACAGAACGAGTACTCTTTTTATCGGTGAAAAATCTGATAAAAGCATTTTGGGGTCTACGCTTTACCTTGATTTTCTGCCTCTGTATACCGATAGACGGTTGATTTAATTTCGTAATAGCCATATTAAGTTCCCACCCTCTTCAAAAACTTTTGCACAAGCTGGTTAGAAATCACCATTATAGCGAACAGCACAACTGCAATGGATGAAGCGTAACCCATTTCCATACGGATGCTTCCATAGTCATTGAGGTGGTTCACAATCGTATGTGCAGCGTAACTGGTGCTGGGGAATCCTGTCAGGGCAACGGTTATATCCCCGACTCCAAGGGCGGTGGTGATGGACATAACCGCACCAAACATCAACTGTGGTTTCATGTTGGGCAAAGTAACATACCAGAGCTCCTGCCAGCGATTCTTGATCCCATCGATAGCTGCGGCTTCATATTGAGCTTTGTCAATAGTTTGCAATCCTGCAATAAAAGATAGAAAACCAAACCCAAGGCTCATCCATAGTGAAACCAGTACGACAATCGGTATCATGTACCGGGTGTCCTGCAACCACAAAATCGCCTTGTCAATAAAACCCCAGTTCAGCAGGTTGGCATTTAAGTACCCATAGGGGTCTCCTGAAAAGATTAAAGCAAATATCAAATATACGTTTCCCGAAATACTGGGAGCATAAAACACAATTGTAAGTATGGCCCTGATTTTTGTGGGAAGCTCATTTATAAGCCACGCCATCAGAAAAGACAGCAGGTAACCTATGGGACCGGTAATTACAGCAATAACAAAGGTATTCTTGATTGCCGTGGTAAAAATACTGTCAACCAAAAACAGCTTTCTATAGTTGTCAAGGCCCACGAAATCAGGCTTTTGAAGCACATTAAAATTTGTAAAACTGAGCACAACGGAACTAAGCACCGGTAAAATATTAAATGTAAAAAACAAAATCAGAAACGGAAGCATCATCAAATACAAGTTTTTATTTCTTCTGAAGTTGTATTTTCCGTTTGCTCGTATTTTGTCACCCATGGCGTACTCTCCTTCCCCCTCTATTCTAAATGAAACTCTTTCCTCTTGCTCTTCAGTTCGGCATTGATCTCGTCAACCGCTTTATAAATAGCATCTACAGGGTTTATGTTGCTCGTCTCGGTCACAACGGAGTAAAATGCGTTTTCTATAACACGTCCGGTAATATAGCTTCCAGGAACTTGAGGTACGGCACGGATCCATTTCAGGCTTTCATTCAGCACTTCGAGATTCTCCTTGCCCCAGGCACTCTTTTGGAAAGCCTCAAGATTGTCAACAGGATATCTTCCGGCCAGACCAAGAACCGATTCCATTTCTGTTGCAAAAGTATATTGAGTATCTGCAGATGTCCACCATTTCAGGAACTCCCAACTTTCATCAACTGTTCCCTTCTTTTCTGCTATATTCTTTACAATCAGGGACCCACTCACCGTAACCGGTGTCTCATATGAAACAGAACCATCTTCGCGTACTGTTCCGGGTATCTGAGCCATAGCCCAGTCGCCTTTGATTTCCGGCGCAGCTACGGACAACGTGTTAAAGGTCGTAAAGTCCACTATGCCTATAGGAATTTCACCCATTCTGAAACGGGTAGCAAAGTCTGTCGTTACAACAAAATTATGCTTCGTATACAACTCAGTCCAGAATTTAAATGCATCAATTCCAACACTGCTGGTGATATCCGCAAATTCACCGTCATTCTGATAGAGCTTTCCTCCCTTTTGATACAACAGGGACAGATATACCGGATTTATATTTTTTGTACTGCCGGAGCTTGCGGCCGCTCCAAGAGTGGTTTGAGCACCTGTTGTAAAATATATGTCCATATTGTTTTTCTGCAATATAGGCACAAGGGAGAGGAACTCATCCATGGTCTTCGGCACACTAAGGCCCAGCTCTGCCAGAATATCCTTTCTATAAAACATCATGTTGAAGCTCATCTGGTCGGGCAGAGCATAGCATGCATCTTTAAATCTAAATGTATCCACCGCTGCCGGTGAAAATCTCGCAGCCACTTCCTCAAAATCACTGAATTGAGTAAGGTCATAAGCTCCGTCCCTGAAACCAAAGTTTATCGGAGTGCTGGCAGCTACCTGAATATTTATATCGGGACCGTTTCCTGACAATGTGGCCGGGAAAATCGCATCGGCATTTACCAGTTTTAAGTCTACATTTATGCCATAATCCTTACAGAAGGATTCGGTTATCATCCGGCGCAGTATATCATACTGGTCCCTGCCCGTTGAAACCCAAACCTCGATGGTTTTATTGGCTTCGTCCCCAGCTCTTCCCGACTGCTCGTCAAAATTTGTGGTGAACGAACCAATGAAAGCACGCACTTTATGTATCAAATTCTCAAAGATGTTTCCTTCAGCTCTTGGCAGCTTGTATCCGTCCGGCGCCAGTATAAAGTAATCTATTTCCAGAGGCTGCTGCTGTATGGAAACTATCCAGTCTCCAAGGGCCGACATGCTGGTTTTGAAACTGGAGAGGTATCTGCCGATTTCATTCGGCTTATCTATCATCTTGTTTAAGTTTACAATCAGCATGTTGATGATGGAAGTAGAACTGGTAAAAGAACCACTTATGTTGTTTATGTCTTCTACAATGCCTTTCAGGTTGTTCCTTTCTGTTGTCAGCCTCTGCCTCAAGTCGGGGATAAGCGTAGTCAGTTTATAATCCCTGTACTTATCCGGAGATGTGCTGGTGATAACAATAATATCCTGATAAAGCTTGTTAAGGTTGGTGAGGGAATCTTCAACTCTCGATGCCAGTTCACCGAATACTCCAAGGCTAACCTCCATGGAAATTGTGTTTTTGCCTTCCTTCAGATAAAAATAATATTCTTCTCCCGTTGTTCGGTCAGCCAGGTATGAAAGCGAAAATTTCGTCTTATAATTAAAACGGAGGTCATTTGCCTCGGCAAAAGGAACGGAACCGTTTATTGCCAATTTTCTCGTGGAAAATGTCCCCCGGGTATACGACTGCTTATATTTAAAGGCAAGCTTATACAATCCTGCTTCAGGCACATCTACTTCCCAGATAATCGTCTGCCCTGGGATTCGCCATGCATTTCCGCCTATAGCATTAAGCACTATATAGGACGGATGGTATGGCTCTGTCAGGGGCGAAGTACGATCATTAATCGGGTAAAGGCTCGGGCTTGTCTTCAGCGCAGCATCCTCACCCTGTATTTTTATTGGTTCTCCGGTATATTCCATATATCCGTTTGCACGGCAATTTTCAATGTATGTTTCATAGCTTGGCAGCGGTTCAGCTGGGATCAGAGATATTGTATCCAACCATATGTCGCCTTCAAGCGCTTCTATTGTTAACGTGTTTTCTCCCTTTTCGAAAAAGAATGCAAGGGGATCTGTAATATAGCCATTAGAAGCAAACAAAAGAGTCTGAACCCAGTCCTCCACTTCTATCTGGGTGGGGAAAGTCTGGTTTCCTTTTTGCTTTTTATATTCCTGATCCTTGTCACGATAATATCGTTTGAGGGTAATATATTCCGCTTCCTCAAAAGGATATTCACCATTTATGCGTATTTTTCTTATAATTTCACTACCACCGGCTACAGGCTTGTAATTCAGGGCAATGTGGTAAAGCCCTTCTTCAGGTAAATTAAAGTGGTATGTGACGGTAGAATTGCTCCCGGCCAGTAAAAAACCGTCAGAAACAGATGTATCGATTTCTTTATCATATTGGACAGCTTTCAAAGTCACCGGGGTTTTCCCGATGGAAGCTTGACTGTGTTCGCTGATATAGTCCTTATATGCTTCTTCCTCTGCTGCAATAACAACCGAATCATGCACAGGACATAAAATAAAAAACAATACCAAGCTTATGCATAACAGCATAGAGACATATTTAGCCGAAAATTTCACAATTGCTCGCACCATTATCACACCTCTTGTCTACTAATACGGTAAATAAATAAATCTATTGCGGCAAAAGTCAATACAAATATTCATTTGCTTTGCTTTTGCCGCAATATGAATTCAACTGATCACTTAAACTTTACTGTGCAATTTTATTCATTGGGTGTGGCGGTTGCAGCATACTCGTCCAGTTTCTGTTTCAGCTCAGGGCTAAGCAGGCTTTCATCTACAAGACCAGCTTCAACAAGAGAATAGGTATCCTGTCCTATAACAGCTTCAAAAGCAGATCTTGCATTTTTATTTGTTGCACAAACCTCATACAATGCTCTGAAGAATACATTGGATTGTGCAGTTGTATCTGTAGGCTCGAACTTAGTTCTGGAAATGTACCAGTCCCAAAGCTCTATATCCAGATCAGATGTGAAGTTCCTTGGTGTTCCTGCATTGCTAGGTAAAATCTTTTCACCCTTAGCTGCCTTTTCACGGTTCTTGAGGAGGGTTTCTGCCTCATCCTGGCAATATGAGAATACGAGATCCATATATTGCTTAGGAGTTGCTTTCTTCTCTGCCCCTTTGACAACTACGAACACACCACAGTCTTTAACGTAGTTGGTGTAATTATCGCTGAGGGTTGTATAATCGTTATTCTGAATGGTAACGTTAGATCCCCATGGGAATGGAACTATACCATAATCAAATTTGGATGCGTAACTTTCGAAATTCCACTCATCACCATGAGCCAAAGCCAGCTTTCCTTCGTCAAAGCCTGCTTGAGCCGGATTCCAGTCATATCCGGTGGTTCCGTCATCACGGGTTACAGGTGTAGCATTAACAGCGAGTCCTTCTGCTACTAACTTCTGGAAGAATTCTACAATTTCATAAAAACCGTCGGAAGTATATGAAGGCACATATGTATCAGGATCCATCATGTATACTCCATTGGCATAAGCTGCTCCACGAGCCCAGTTCAAAGCATGAATACCAAATGTGTTTACGCCTTCAGGAAGCTTGGATTTCAGTTCTTTCAGATAATCATAGAAATCGTTCAAGCTCCATTTTCCTTCTTTAAACATTTCTCCCGGAGTTTTTTCCATACCAGCAGTCTTGATCATATCCCTGTTGTAAACGATAGCACTCCATGGGAATATAGGATTTCTGTTAAACCCTACTATTTTGCCTGCCCACTGGCAACCACCTTTCCAGTATGCTTCCGGCAAATTGTAAGCTTTAACTGTATCGGTGATGTCGAGAATGGCATCATTAGTCATCAAGTCGCTTATGTAATACCTTGACATATCTCCAATATCAATGATTGGATCTCCTGACGCAATGGAAGTTATGATTGCGTTTGGAACGTCATTCCATTCTACACCTTCCAGGCAGTCAAACTGAATCTTACAGTTGAACTTTTCCTCGACATACTTACGTCTTTCTTCCCACATTTCTTTCTTGGCTTCATCTGCTGTCTCAGGATTCTGCAACCCTGCTACCTTGATGGTTACGCCGCCAAGGTCGGCACCCGGAAATGGATCTTCTTCTGTTGGCTCAGACGTTTCCTCATTTGAAGTTGTTGTCTGATCAGAAGTCGTAGCTGTAGTGCTGCTATTGTCAGCCGTAGTATCTTTTGATTCTGAGCCGCCACATGCGGTCAGTATACCAAGGGACAGACAGAAAACCAGCAGCAGTGCAATAGCTTTTTTGATCATCATTGAAACTCCTCCTTTTTTAATAGGTTTGAACTGAACTTGACATGAAGTGAGCAGAGTTAAAATTAACCCTGCGTAACCTATGATGAATATTTTTTACAGTTTAAATATATCACAACCATAACCTAGTGTCAATTTAATTTCTTTAAAAAAAATAACAACTTTCATTGCCATAAATCATTTATTTATTGCAAAATAGCCAGGGAAATGGTAATATATTATAGGCAATATTTTTTTGCTAGGACAGGTTATTCTTAGGTGATAAATATGAGTAAAATAACTCTAAAAACTATAGCTAGCCAATTAAAAGTATCAAATAACACTGTTTCAAAAGCGCTGAGAGGAATGCCCGGAGTCAGTGAAGAAATGAGAGAAAAAATCATTCAGCTGGCGCAGGAAATGGGATACAAAAAGAATGTTCCTAATGTAGGCGGCAATAACTCTTCTGCTATCAGCATCAGCCTGATATGCAGAAAGTCCTTTTTTGACGAACCGACCTTCTGGTCCCATGTATTATATGGCATATGGAATTTTTCCGGCCAGAACAACATAAGCATCCGGACTGTTCCTATCGATCCCAGCGATGAAAACGACGCGTTGAACATGTCGGTTATTACCGGCGTGCCCAGCCATGGCTACATAGTTATAGGAACAATCCATGATGAGTTGCTGAGAAAAATCATATCCACTAAAACTCCAACAGTAGTTGTGGATTACTACAGCAATGATGTGGACTGTGATTATATCAACTCTGCCAATGACAGCGGTATTTACAAGTCTGTAAAATACCTGTGGCAGAATAACCATAAGCGCATTGGTTTTATAAACAACAAGGAAGGAGCCTATACCTTTAATCAGCGTTACAAGGCATTCCTTAAATATATGGAATTTTTTAAATTGCCGGTGGATGAGCGCTTTATCTGGCATGACGCAGTATATGTGGATACGCAGTATTATATCCAAAAAATTAAAGCACTGCGCCATCTTTCGAACTTCCCCACGGCATGGGTATGCGTAAATGACAACACTGCCCTGGCATTTTATAATGCTCTTAAGGAAATGGGAATAAAAGTGCCCGATGAAATCAGCATAATTGGATTTGATAATATTTCCAGTATTTATGAACCATTTTTAACCACTATTGACGTTCCTCAGAAAGCCATGGGAGAAAGGGCTATGCAGCAGCTTTTATACCGCATCAAGCATCCCGACGAGCCCTATTTAAACATTCAAATGAACACAACACTTATAGAAAGAAGCAGCGTAAGAAACCTGAATGATTGCAAAAGAAAAGATTAGAGGGAAAACATACAAAGTTCCTGTCCTGTTTTCCCTCTTTTCTATTATTACTTTATAAATGTTATATCAGTCATAAATTGCCAGACTGCCCATCGGACCGATCGGCCTTTAAAACTCCACGACCAGATTTGCAACACTATAGGGTGCCATGTCAAAGGTTATCTTATTACCTTCAATGGTCACGGATAATTCCTCATTATCAATTCTAACCTCGTTTATATCAACAAAGTATGCCTTTACAGGCTTTTGAGCAAAGCTCAGCACTGCTTTTCCCCGTATTCCGTCAGTCTCATATACCCTTACCACAACGCTGTTATCCGATGCCGCCTCAGGCTTCTTGACTGCGGAAACCGCTATGCTGCCTTCCTGCAGTGATATGAAACTGCCGCACAGGCTCATATGTCCGTCATGGGCCTTGCCTGAAAGCACACTGAAGGGATGGTTGTAGTCATAAGCCAGATCAATCAGTTCCCTGTTGGAAGCGGAATTATCAACAACACCTATTGCGAAAGCAAATTCGTGAAGGCCGACTTCCGGGTATGGGTCCGGATCGAAAGTGCTTCTGATGAGTGTAACAGATGCCGACTGATCCACACACCTGAATCCATTTTTCGAATCTGTAACCAGCATCAGCGTCTTTTTACCTGAATCACTCCTCCTGCAGGCAGCCCAGCTGTTTGCAGGAACATCAATATTCATACCGTTTCTGTCTATCGCTCCGAAAGGTACGTCATACCTATAGGATTCACCCTTGAAACCTGTAGGGATGTAGAAGCTCAGCTGCTGAACAACCTTACCGGGAACACCGAGCTCCCTCCAGTCGCACTTGACTCTGTAATTTACAAAAGAGCTATCCTTGTCAAGCCATACTTCCACTTCCATCTTCGAGTTCATAAACTGAACTTCATAACAGATGGACTGGCGGAGGCTGCCCTTTAAGCAGTCTGCTTTTTTGACGGTCACATCCCTGTCCAAAGGAGTTATATTCATATATCTGCCTACAACCCACGCAGTACCACTTCTGCCGGCTTCCTCTTCAATCAGGCGGAACATGCATCCCTTCCGGCTGGCATCAATCAGTTCCTCTCCGCTGGCTTTATCTATTATTGAAGTAATTATGGCATTTCGGGTGTCAAAGGTAACTCTTATTTTTTCATTCTCCATAACATTTTCATAAGGCCTTTGCACCCTGGGATCGCGTGGGAATGACAGAGCAACCCTGTCCTGGGTTTCGGTCATAACATATGTGGAATATCCGCAGGCAGGTACCTTAACATTTACCAGCAGTTTTATATAGCTATGGCCCCAATAATGATTAAAGCCCTTGCTCACTACCTGGTGAAGGGTAGTTTCACCTTCCGAATCCTTGAAGCTTATGCGCTGAATATCTCCGTCCCAATCCCATACGATGAGCTCAGTTACCTCTTCCCGGTCATGCACGGAAGGGTTGAAGAAATGGAATATTCTGGTCTTACCCGAGCCACGCCCTGTCTGGCTTATTTTGCCTTTAGCCACATCAAACCCGACTCCGGCGCCTTCGGAAACCGTCTCTTTTATTACCTCTTCCTTCACAATAAGTTTTGAGGTGTCGATATTTCTTGAAATTTTCCGGAATGCATCGGTTCTGCTGGAGTTAGCAACTGCCAGTGCCTCTTGATACAAGCCCATAGCATGTTCCCTGGTGTCTACAACTCCCGAACCTGGGATTATGTCATGGAAGTGGTTAAAAAGCACATCCTGCCATGCTTTGTTGAAGCTCTCCGCAGGATACTTAGTGCCGAAGTTAAGAGAGGACATGCTGTTGAAAAGCTCAGCTTCATTAAGCATGACTTCACTTCTTCTGTTACCTTTTTTAATACGGCTCTGGCTAGTGTAGCAGCCGTCAAACACAAAATTCAGTTCACCTTCTACAACGGGCAGTTTTGAAGAATTGGCTTCCAGCACGGAGAAAAATTCTCCGAAGGTCCCAAACTTAATTTGAGGAAATACCGGCCAGGTATCCATATCCATTATTCTCTCAATATCTCTCCTGGTAGGTCCACCGCCATGATCTCCCACTCCGTAAACCTTCATCATGACATCGATACCGTTGCTGGTGCAGAATTCAGGTATATACATAACCATGGAAGGATCAATATGGCCGTTATACCACAGCGGTTCCCTGTATACAATAACCGAAGCTCCCGATGGTGCAACCCATCTGTAAACAACGTGCCCGTCATATCCTCTGCAGTGATAGTAATATTTAACATTACCTTTTGTCAGTACTTCCGGAACATTTACGCTGTGTCCGAAGGTATCGGGTTCAAAGTCAATATTTAACCTGTCGGGTTCAATGTCCAAAAGCTCCGACAGGTACTTTTTAGTATAAAGAATGTGCCTTGAAAGGCTTTCACCATTTGGTATGTTTTTATCATTTTCAACCCAAGTGGATGCAGTTACCTCCCACCGGCCTTCTTTTACCCTCATTTTTATTTCTTCCAGCATCTCCGGATCATGGGTTTCCACAATCTTATAAACAGAAGCCTGAGATTGGGAAAATTTGAAATCCGGGTATTCGTTCATGAGATCCAGCATTGTCCTGAAAGTTTCAATTGTGATGGAGACAGTCTCGTCATACGACCACATCCAGTTCATATCGATATGAGCATGAGCGGCGCACAACATTTTGTACTTCTTAGCTTCTTCAGCCATTTCCTTCAACATGCTTTCGGCTTCTAAAGCAGTTTTGGACGTGATTGTACCGTCGGCTCCATATCTTTCCTTTATGAAGCTGCAAACCGAGTTTATCAGTTGGTCGTATTTTCCTTCCTTCACCATGGATAACTTGTCTGCATACTCCAATTGGGATAGTATCCTGCCGGACCAGTAGTTGGTGCTTCTGTCCTTGATCTCAGCCAATAATTGTGTAAGCATAAAACTACACCTCCTGTTTTTTGTGCCCTATCATTACATACATT
>ENA-OWOZ01003371-OWOZ01003371.1-bioreactor-metagenome-genome-assembly--contig:-NODE-3371-length-10557-cov-3.131011_pt1 | contig 10557 bp, 7 predicted proteins | sample MGYA00238140_ERZ651804 | MGnify/ENA primary metagenome ERZ651804 (study PRJEB26910, sample SAMN07631232) | bioreactor metagenome | isolation source: Switchgrass digestor | place: USA: Dartmouth... | reverse complement strand
TGTAAAACATAGAAAGCGATCAGGAAAATCCGGCTCCTGAATTTAAAAATGGGCAGATAGACAATCACAGACAGCAAAAAAGTGATTGCAAATTTGTATAAAAAGGCACTGACAGTACCGGCAGGTATTATGTAAAAATTAAATATGGTAATCTTAAGCACGTTTAAAAGAACAAAGAAAAATGCCGGCACCATATCGGCGCGGTTTTTTGTCCATGCTGCATTATGCAATTTAGATTCGTAAATCGATTTTAATCTATGCGGCAACATCCCCAACCGTCCTTATTTTATCTGTTCTCTGTAAAATTATTGACCAAAAGGGCAAATATTAAACGAAGCCTTCCGGTTAATACCGCCCGGAAGGTCTTGTGATGTAATATGGGGGTTGTTTTGCTTATCTTCAGGGAATGTTGCCCCAAATTGAATGTCATCTGTCATATCATCATCGGTGCTTTCATGAATGTTGCATGCCGTCAAGGCCTGCTTTAAAGGCAGCTTTCCGGCTTTAAAGCATTTCTTAGCTTTTTTATTGCCTTTTTTTCTATCCTTGATACATAGGACCTCGATATGCCGAACATTTTAGCTATTTCAATCTGCGTTCTTTCAGCCTTGTCGGGAAGGCCGTACCTCAGCTCAAGAATATCTTTTTCGTTCCTTTTCAGGACTGTTTTCATTTTGGTATACAACCAGTTTTTTTGCAGGTTCAGCTCCACCTGCTCATCTATGGCCGGTGACTGGCTAACCAGGATATCCATCAACAAAGACTCGTTACCGTCCCTGTCTGTGCTTACGGGGTCGTGCAGCGATATGTCATCCTTGTATTTTGCTGTGGACCTTATGTACATGCGTATTTCATTTTCTATGCATTTTGCGGCATATGTGACAAGCCTTGTGCCTTTGTCAGGGTTAAAAGTGGTAATGGCTTTGATAAGTCCTATGGTTCCGACGGAAATCAAATCCTCCGATTCATACCCCAGTGTACTGTAACGCTTGACAATATGGGCGACCAAGCGCAGATTTCGTTCTATCAGTATATTTTTTGCCTCTTCGCTGCCTTCCTTATACATTTTTACGTACCGTAGTTCTTCCTCCGCTGCCAGGGGCTGCGGATATGAGATGGAGCTGGATACATATCCGATGTGCAGAAATGTGCTGCAAAAGGCCTCCAGTATTGCTGAAACTATATGCATGGGTAGCAAAGCGGGCACCTCCATCATAATTTGGGTACCTATAAAGTATATGAAAATTTTTACAGCGAGGTGCAAGTACATTTTTAAATTCTTGAAAAAAGTAGAAAATCCTGTGGTATAATCATCAAAGAACATTTTGTTTGAAAACAAGCTAGAAATGAGTTGTGAAATTACGTATATAGTTAATGATATATTAATTGACCGGGTGGTGTAAATTATGTCCAAAGTTGCATTGATAAAGTGTGAAAGTTATGACTATGAAAAGGTGAGAAGCGCTGTTAAAAAAGGTTTGGAGCTGCTGGGAGGGGCCGGAGCATTTGTAAAGCCCGGCGAAAAGATCCTTTTAAAGCCCAACCTCCTTTCCGCCGATCCTCCTGAAAGATGTGTGACGACACATCCTTCGGTTTTCAAGGCCGTAGGGGAGATTTTCAAGGAAGCCGGTGCTCTGTTGACCTATGGTGACTCTCCGGGCTTCCATAGTCCGAAAGCAGCTGCCAGAAAATCCGGCATAGCTGATGCTGCTGAAGAACTGGGCATAAGCCTTGCTGACTTCAATAATGGGGAGGAAGTTCCCTTTCATGAAGGCGTACAAAACAAGAGGTTTGTGATAGCCAAAGGGGTCTTGGAGAGCGACGGCCTGATAAGCATACCAAAGTTGAAAACCCATGGCTTTGCCAGGATGACCGGATCGGTCAAAAACCAGTTTGGCTGCATTCCCGGCCCTCTTAAAGGTGAAATGCATGTGAGAATACCCAATGTTTTTGATTTTTCCAGAATGCTCATTGATCTTAACAGGTTGCTCAAGCCAAGACTTTACATAATGGACGGAATTATGGCGATGGAAGGAAACGGCCCCAGGGGAGGAACTCCGAAAAAGATGAATGTTTTGCTGCTTTCCGCCGATCCAATAGCTCTGGATGCCACAGTTTGCAGGATAATAAACCTTGATCCGGAGTTTGTTCCGACGATCAAGGTGGGAGCTGAAATGGGACTGGGTACTTTTGATGAAAGCAGCATTGAAGTTGTAGGGGATCCTATTGAGAGTTTTAGAAACCCTGACTTCGATGTAAAAAGGGAGCCGGTCAAACCTTTCAGAGTCGGTTCAGCCTTGCAGTTTGCGAGAAACTTAGTGGTGCCCAAGCCTTTTATAGATAAAAGCAAATGTGTAAAATGCGGTGTTTGTGTTAATATATGCCCGGTGAAGCCTAAAGCTGTAAATTGGCATGACGGCATAAAAACGAATCCGCCGACGTACAAATACAAGACCTGCATAAGATGCTACTGCTGTCAGGAAATGTGCCCGGAGAGCGCGATTCATCAGAAAGTACCTCTTATAAGGAAATTGATAAAAATCTAGTTCGACGTAAATTCTGAACTTTATGATGGATAATCAACCATTCAAGTAGTTATAGCCGTCTCTTGTGACAGGCGGTTTTGAGGTGAGATATGAGAGATTTGGAGTTCATTAGGGATATTATTGCAAAAAACAAATATAAGTACGCTTTTGGAATATTAAGCCTAATAGTTGTCGACACCTTGCAGTTGGTGTTGCCAAGGGTTTTGGGAATCATGACGGATTTACTTAAGTCGGGAGAATTGAATAAATCCCGGCTGGCAGTTTATACGGGAATTGTAGCAGGAATTGCGCTGGGAATTGCTGTCTTCAGGTTTACATGGAGATATATGGTCTATGGTGTGGCGAAATCCATAGAAATGCATTTGCGAAACAGGTTTTACCATCACCTTCAAAAGCTGTCTCCCAATTATTATAACAACCATAAAACAGGAGATCTCATGGCTCATGCTACCAGCGACATCAATAATGTAAGTACGGCTTTGGGCCAGGGAGTTGCCTTTGCTTTTGACAGCGCAATCATCCCTGTGGCTGCGATTGCAATGATGTTCAGAACCGGGGGCGTAGGACTTACTCTGGCTTCTTTTGGGCCTTTGGCGGTAATGGCTCTTATTATTGTTTTCAACGTGGACCTTATGCATAGAAGCCTTCAGAAAATCCAGGAAGCTTTTTCGCAGCTGACCGAGAGGACCAGGGAGAATATTTCCGGTATAAGGGTGGTAAAGGCCTTCGCCCAGGAAAAGCATGAGGAGGATAAATTTAGAGAAACTAACATAAATAACAGAAACACCGTACTCAAATACACTAAGGTGACAAGCAGCCTGTTTCCCATGATAGGAACCATTTCTGCTTTTTCCTTTGTCATTGCCCTATGGTATGGCGGAGTGAAAGTAATATATGGAGATATAAGCCTGGGAAGCTTTGTGTCTTTCAACAGCTACCTGGGAATGCTCATCTGGCCGATAGCCGCGTTAGGATGGATCGTGAGCATATTTCAGAGGGCTTCCGTTTCCATCAAAAGGATAAACGCAATAATGAGGGAAAAGCCGGAAATTCAAGATGCTCCGAATGTTGTACCTTTGCGGGGTATTAAAGGAAGAATAGAGTTTAGAAATCTCACCTTTACCTATCCTGGCGCCAGCCGGCCTGCCCTGAAAAATATCAATCTATTGATTGAAGAAGGCAAAACTCTTGCCATTGTCGGCAGGACGGGAAGCGGCAAAACAACCCTCATAAACCTCATACAGCGATTGTACAACGTGGAAGAAGGCATGCTGCTGATAGACGGAGTGGATATAAACAGGATACCCCTGTCGGTATTAAGAGGCAGCATGGGATATGTACCCCAGGATACATTCCTTTTTTCTTCAACCATAAGGGAAAACATAGACTTTTTCTGCGGCAGGGATGATGAAAGCATTATAAATGCCTCCAAAATCGCCCAGGTGTACGAAAATATAATGGATTTCCCCGAAAAGTTTGAAACCATGGTGGGTGAGAGGGGTGTAACCCTGTCAGGAGGACAGAAGCAGAGGATTGCCATTGCCAGGGCAATTGTGAGAGATCCGGAGGTGTTGCTCCTGGATGATTGCCTTTCTGCAGTGGATACCAATACGGAAGAGGAGATATTGAAAGGGCTTAAGGATGTTCTGAAAAACCGCACCAGTGTTGTAGTTTCCCACAGGATTTCCTCCATCAAGCATGCGGACGAAATTATTGTGCTGGATGACGGTGAGATAATAGAAAGAGGAAACCATGAATCTCTTCTGAAACTGAAAGGCGAATATTATGACCTTTACCAGAAACAGCTGCTGGCGGAACAGATAGAGGGGGAGGATGAGTATGAGTTATTATGAAGAGGAAACTCAGGTCAAGGCATATGACTCCAAGCTGATGAAACGCCTTATGTCATATGCAAAGAAGTATTGGGCCTTTTTTGCAGCCGCAATACTTCTTCTGGTTGCTGTTACCGTGATAGACCTCCTGAAGCCTTACTTCATAAAAATAGCGATAGATGATTATCTGAATGGTTACCAGAAACCCATGATTACATATGAGGCTTCTTCCGGTGTGGAAGGCGTGGAATTCGAAGGCAGGATATATAAAAGGGTGGAGTCAGTTCCTGAAGAAATTCCGGAGGACAGAGTATTTTTTATTGACTATGTGGATAATGTGCCTTATCTGGTAAACGGGATTGTGGAACCGGAGCTTATGGGAAGCCCGGCAGTAGTGGAAGTTTCAGGGGAAAGCTTAAAATTTCAATTGCATTATTCCGATGGGAAAATTCTGGATGCCAGGAAGCTGGATCGCCTTGAAGTGAAAGTATTCCGGGCGGAAGATTTGAATGCGCTGAAAATTATAGGGATTATTTTTATTCTGGCCATCATTGCCGGCTTCCTGTTCAATTTTCTTCAAACCTATATTTTGAACTATGTGGGACAGACCATAATTTTTAATATCCGGCAGGAGATATTCAGCCACATTCAGAAAATGCCCATTGCGTTTTTTGATAAAAACCCGGTGGGAAGGCTGGTAACCAGGGTCACCAATGATACGGAAACCTTGAATGACATGTATACCAATGTTTTAGTCAGCCTTTTAAAGGATTTCTGCATTTTGGTGGGAGTCATAATAATAATGTTCAGCATGAATATGGTTCTTGCCTTGATTATAATTGGAGCAATACCGGTGGTAGTTCTGGTTACCGTCTTTTTCAGAAAGAATGCCAGAAAGGCATATAGGAGAATAAGAGTGGCTTTGGCCCGCATTAACACCGTTTTGTCTGAAAACATATCGGGTATGCGGGTGATCCAGATATTTGACCGACAGAAGGAAAAGCTTGAAGAGTTTAAGAAGACCAACAAGGAATATTATAAAGCTACCATGGGTGAGGTTGTTGTATCGGGAGTATTCAGGCCCCTTATCGAACTGATATCATCGGCCACCATTGCGGCGCTGTTATGGTTTGGAGGGATTCGGGTTTTGGATGGAACCTTGCAGTTTGGTGTGCTTTTCGCCTTTGTTGATTATGTGGGACAGTTCTTCCATCCCATCAACGACATGGCGGAAAAATACAATATACTCCAGGCGGCAATGGCTTCTTCCGAGAGGATTTTTGGAATATTGGACACTCCCGGAGAGCCGGATGAGGGCAGCATCGAGATGGACAAAGACAGGATAAAGGGAGATATAGAATTTAAAAATGTATGGTTTGCCTATAACGATGATGAATGGGTGCTGAAGGACGTGAGCTTCAAAGTGCCTGCAGGAAAGACTCTGGCCATAGTGGGTGCCACCGGCGCAGGTAAAACATCTATAATAAATCTTCTGAACAGGTTTTATGAGATCCGAAAGGGTCAGATACTTATGGATGGAATAGATATACGCCAGATTAAAAAGAAAAGCCTCAGGGAAAATGTGGGAATGGTGCTGCAGGATGTGTTCCTGTTCAGCGGAACTGTTATGGAGAATATAAGGTTGAATGAGGACAGAATATCTGATGAGGAAGTCAAAAAGGCGTCAGCTTATGTGAATGCCGATGGATTCATACAGGGACTGCCTAATGGCTATGATGAGGAAGTGAAGGAAAGGGGAGCGACCTTTTCCGCCGGGCAGAGGCAGCTTTTAGCTTTTGCACGGGCTTTGGCTTTTGATCCGTCCATTCTCATACTGGATGAGGCGACAGCCAACATTGACACTGAAACGGAGCTGCTGATACAAGATGCTTTGGCAAAACTTACCAGAAACCGCACGACGATTGTGATAGCCCACAGGCTTTCAACCATACAGCATGCGGATAACATCATCGTGCTGCATAAGGGAAGAATTCGGGAGATGGGAAACCATCAGGAGCTTTTGGCCAAAAGAGGCATGTATTACAACCTTTATAAGCTTCAGTATGAGGGAAACAGGGCATGATTATGAATTCGACCTTGTTTGATTCTTATTTTTTGATATGATGAAACATTATACTACCATCAGTTACGATAAAGTGATATAATTTTTTCTAATATACCAAAGTTATAGTATCAGGGAGGAAATACATTAATGGCATATGATTCAGATAGGTTGATAGTGCCTGAAAACTATAAATCCGATTTGACAATTAGGGAAACCGAAGTAGGAATAAAGCTTATAAAGGATTTCTTTGAGCAGGAGCTGGCCAAGGAATTAAACCTTACCCGCGTATCAGCACCGCTTTTTGTAAAGCCGGAAACCGGATTGAACGATAATCTCAACGGGGTGGAAAGACCCGTTTCTTTTGAAGTGAAGGATGTGGGGGGAGAAGATGTTGAAATAGTTCATTCCCTGGCGAAATGGAAGAGAATGGCCTTGAAGAGATATGGCTTTAAAAAGGACGAAGGCTTGTACACCGATATGAATGCCATACGCAGGGATGAAGACCTCGACAATCTGCACTCAATATATGTGGACCAGTGGGACTGGGAAAAGATCATTGATAAGAGTGAGAGAAATATTGAAACTTTAAAGAGCATTGTGAGGCAAATTTATAGTGTCTTTAAAAGGACAGAAGACTACATATCCGGAAAATACCCCGCAATAAAAAAAGTTCTGCCTGATGAAATCAGCTTTATAACCACTCAGGAGCTGGAGGACAAGTATCCTGAGCTTTCTCCGAAAGAAAGGGAAGACCTGATAGCCAAAGAAAAAAAGGCTGTATTCATAATGCAGATAGGCGGGGAGTTGAAGTCCGGCATAAAGCATGACGGAAGAGCTCCTGACTATGATGACTGGACATTGAATGGTGATATAATATTCTGGTATCCTGTATTGAACAGAGCCTTTGAGGTATCATCGATGGGCATAAGGGTGGATGAAGAGGCGCTTAAAAAGCAGCTTAAACTGGCAGGATGTGAAGACAGGCTGAACCTTCAGTTCCACAAGGATTTGCTGAACGGGGAACTGCCTTACACTGTTGGGGGAGGAATAGGACAGTCCCGCATATGTATGTTTTTCTTAAGGAAAGCTCATATCGGCGAAGTGCAGTCATCCATATGGCCCGACAAAATGGTGGAGGACTGTGAAAAGGCAAATATTCAATTGCTGTAAAAGACAGCTTTTGCTGTTAAATTAAAAAAATGCGACAAGGATTTCATTCATGCATGAGCATCGTCAATATCCTTTGACCATGGGTATTGCCGGCATGTATTTACCTATATGCCGGGAAGTGCAGCAATTAGTTGTATTCCGGCAGGTTTTAGATTATTTTATGCAAGCTAATTGAAGGAGGAACGGAAAAATGGCATATACGCCTATCAAGCAAGTTTTTAGGAACACACAGGATTTTTTAAATAAAACCGTCAAAGTTGCTGGTTGGGTCAGAACTATCAGAGACTCAAAGAATTTTGGTTTTATTGAAATTAATGACGGGTCGTTTTTTAAGAACCTGCAGATTGTTTTTGAAGACGGCAAAATCCCAAGTTTTAAAGAGATTACCAAGTTAACGGTAGGCTCGGCGATTGTCGTGGAAGGTACACTGGTGGAGAGCCCCGGAGCAAAACAGCCTTTTGAGGTGCAAGCCAGCAAGATAGAACTGGAGGGCGCTTGTCCCCAGGATTATCCCCTCCAGAAGAAGAGGCATTCTTTCGAGTTTTTGAGAACAATAGCTCATTTAAGGCCTCGTACCAATACATTTTCTGCTGTATTTAGGGTGAGGTCCCTGGCTGCGATGGCAATCCATCAATTCTTTCAGGACAGGGGTTTTGTATATGTGCATACACCCATAATAACCGGAAGTGATGCCGAAGGTGCAGGCGAGATGTTCAAGGTAACCACCTTTGACTTCGACAACATACCGAAGGATGAAAAGGGAAATGTTGACTATACTCAGGACTTCTTCGGAAGGTCCACGAACCTGACTGTCAGCGGGCAGCTGGCTGGAGAAACATATGCCCAGGCCTTCGGGAAAATCTATACTTTCGGACCTACATTCAGAGCGGAAAACTCCAACACAGCAAGGCATGCTGCCGAGTTCTGGATGATCGAGCCGGAAATTGCTTTTGCCGACCTGAAGGACGACATGGAGCTGGCGGAAGACATGCTGAAATATATAATAAACTATGTAATGGAAAACGCTCCTGAGGAGATGGAGTTTTTCAACAATTTTATAGACAAAACGCTTCTTGAGCGCCTGAACAATGTGGTAAGCTCAGATTTTGCCCATATCACCTATACGGAAGCCATATCGATACTGGAAAAAGAAAAAGATCAATTTGAATATCCTGTTAAATGGGGCAGCGACCTTCAGACAGAGCATGAAAGATATCTGACCGAAAAGGTATTCAAAAAGCCTTTGTTTGTGACTGATTATCCAAAGGATATCAAAGCCTTCTACATGAGGCTTAATGATGACAACAAGACTGTTGCCGCCATGGACCTGTTAGTACCGGGTGTAGGAGAAATAATCGGCGGCAGCCAGAGAGAGGAAAGGTATGACTACCTTTTGAACAGGATGAAGGAATTAGGCCTCAAGGAAGAGGATTATTGGTGGTATCTTGACCTGCGTAAGTATGGAAGCACAAAGCATGCCGGTTTTGGCCTCGGGTTTGAGAGGGCGATAATGTATATGACCGGAATAAGCAATATACGAGATGTCATTTCCTTCCCAAGGACAACCAAGTCAGCAGAGTTCTAGATTTTATCGGGGGATCTTTATCCCCCGATTTTTATAATGCCAGGGAAATCAGAATAAACACAATGACATATATAGCTTCTGCTGCCATTCATCCTTCATCTTGGAAAAAAGTCATATATCAGATTTTTGCAGCAGTATTAACTAATTCTGCTAATAAAATTTAAAATTTAGCAAATTCTTCATTTCATTTGTTCGACTTTGTTGTATAATGTTTATAGTTGCCGAAAGAATACTATTTTGCCTAATTTCCGAGGCGTAGGAGGAAGTATATATATGTTAAAAAGTCTTAGAGCGAGGATTATTATAATTGTTGGACTACTACTAGCATTTACATGTTCTGTACTAGGGATTACTGCATATTTCAATGCTATGTCTATTCTAATAGATGATGCAGGATTTATGCTTACAGATTATACCAGTAGATCTGCCAGAGATATTAAAGAACAGGCGGATGAAATATTCAACACCCTGGAGTTGCTTGCATCAGATGATGCTATAAAATCAATAGGTACGGATCGGTTTGATGTGGAATATGTCAAGAAAGTGCTGAAGTATGAAGTTAAAAGAAATGGCCACAAGCGGATAGCCATTTCCGATATGAACGGCAATGCTGTTTATCAGGATGGAGCTTCGGAAAGCTTTGAAGAGAAAGAGTTTTTCCGAAGGGCATTGCAAGGAGAGAAAGTGGTATTGGGGCCATTATATGAGGATGGCTCGGTTGATATTATTTATGCGGTTCCCATCCAGCGGGATGAAGGTATAGTTGGTGTTCTGTGTATTGAAAGAGACGGCCTGGAGCTCAGCGGCTTTCTGGATGACGGTGCTTTTGGGGGAAAAGGATCTTTCTTCATATTGGACAGCTCCAACAACATCATAGCGCATACCGACAGGGATACCGTTTTGTATCATCTAAAAAACTTGAGCAGTTCCAAATCTGAAGCCATTTCCGGCAATCCGGATGAAGAAGTGGATGCTACGTCTTCTGCTTCTGTCAGCCGTCTGGGATTAACGGGCAATAAAGAAGTAGAAAAATTCACATCCCTATATGTAACGATAAGGGACGGTAAAGAAGGATGGGGCGAATACATAAAGGAAAATGTGCCGAAATATGTAGGCTATGCCCACATCGAAGGATTTCCGTGGACTGTCGTACTGGAAGTGGATAAAGACGTAGTGCTTTTCGGAGCGATAGAGCTGCGTAATATTATGTTTGCAATAACTCTTATAGTGTTGATTGCCGCTTTTGTAATAGCTTCCTTCTTTGCGATGGGTCTCAGCCGTCCGATAAGGGAGATAAGCAATAAGTGCATTGAGATGGCAGGAGGCAATTTTGCAGTTTCCATCGATGAGAAATACTGT
>ENA-OWOZ01003370-OWOZ01003370.1-bioreactor-metagenome-genome-assembly--contig:-NODE-3370-length-10558-cov-72.410457_pt1 | contig 10558 bp, 9 predicted proteins | sample MGYA00238140_ERZ651804 | MGnify/ENA primary metagenome ERZ651804 (study PRJEB26910, sample SAMN07631232) | bioreactor metagenome | isolation source: Switchgrass digestor | place: USA: Dartmouth... | reverse complement strand
CCCATTTGTTGAATCACTCAATAATAATTCAGAAAATCAGGTTATTATTTGTCCTAATCATCATCGGATTATTCATAGGGCAAGACCTGTTTTTGACAGGAGAAAACTAATATTTGTTTATCATAATGGAGTAGAAGAAAGGATTATATTGAACCGACATTTGCAGTAAGAGAAGGTAATAGTTACAAGTTTGACTTTATGCAATAAATTTACATATATGTTTTAATATATATTTAACTCCTAATGTCATAATGGTAAAATATACTTAACATTAAATTTGTGAAGTAAATGGATTAAGTTACATGAAGAGGAGGGGACAATGATGAACTTAACTGAAGAGGCTTTAAAAATAATTATGGATTTGGGTGATAAAAATATATTTGTCATAAAAACTTGTGATTTTAGTTTATATTATAGTATTCTAGATGAATTAAAAAATAACACGTTATTTTATGTTCCCAATACAGAAATTAAATACAGGAGTTTTAAAGAACTATATGAAAGTACAGACAATTTGTTAATAGATTATATATATAACTTAAGGACAAAGAGTATTATTTTGTTGTATGAACAATTTATTCAGATAATTGAAAAGATTGATTTCAAAATAATTAACAGTAGTATAATAGTGCTTAATAATAATATTGAACGCTATAAATTTTTGCCTATAAACGAAGAAAAAGTTATAAATAAAATTGCTACTACAGATATCAACGAAATCCAAGATGAAGAAATAGATTATATGCTTGAATATTATGATGATATAAGAGTCGACAGATATGGTGATACACAAAGAGTTATTATAGATTACAAAGATAAAAATATTTTTGAAAATTTAAGTGTAGAGGAAATTAACTTGGTAGATACAACCCGTGCCTTATCTATACAACGTAAAAAATATGGAGATTATGTGAGTGATAATAGTGTAGAAAAATGCTTAATTTATTTAGCACAGGATTTAAAAATATATATTAATAAAGAGTATTATAACAGACTTCAAAGTGATATATTATTGAAGGAATTCTATAATAGTTCATATAATCAAGTTTGCGTAATTGCAAATCCTGAACATTTTGATTCGTTACCTATGTATCTTAATGCATGGTGTAGAATTTTTAAAAATATTATACTAGTGGAATATGATATTGATACTAATATATCTTATGAACAAACATATGATATTGATTTATTATTAAAAAAATATTGGAATAGTAATAAATTCCGAGAGTACTGTATTTATGATATTTATTCAAATAAGTATCAAGTAAAAAAAATTACACAGAAAGAAATTATAATGCAAATTCTATCACAATATGTAAAATCTAAAAGCGGCAATAGTAATGAATGGAAAGATATTTTTTTTATTGCTTCAACTGGAGCAGGTAAGTCATTGCTATATCAACTACCTTCAATTATTTTAAATGATGAAAATAGAATTACTATTGTAGTTTCTCCTTTAAAAGCGTTAATGAAAGACCAATTACAGACTATGCATGAAAAAGGGTTAACTTATGCTACATATATAAATTCAGATGTTTCGTATTCGGAACAGATAGAAAGACTTGAAGGAATAAAAAATGGAAAATATTCCTTGATATATGTGTCTCCTGAATTTTTACAAAAGTATTCCAGTGCTAAATATCTTGTTGGTGATAGAAAAATAGGATTAGTAGTTGTAGATGAGGCTCATTGTGTTAGTACATGGGGAAAAGATTTTCGTGCTGATTATGGATATTTAGGAGATTATATAAAAAGATACAGAAAAGAGATGCAATTTCCAATTTTAGCATTAACGGCAACTGCAGTGTGGGGTGGAGAATTTGATACACTAAATGAAATAATAGGATATTTAAACCTTATGCCAGACCCTATCATCTATTATACAGATATTAAAAGAACAAATGTAGATATAGAAATAAAAAAAGTAAATGTTACTGGGAATTACCGTGAAACCAAAATAAAAATGACTATTGATGAAATCACTAAGATAGTAAAGGAAGGAAAGAAAGCAATAGTATACTTTCCGTGGAAAAGCCAAATTAAAGATATTTATATTAGACTTTCAGAAGATATTCAATCTAAAGTAGCAATTTATACTGGTGACACAAAGGGAGAAGAAGGTGAAGAAATTATTTCAAAGTTTAAGTCTGGAGAATATATAGTTGTTCTTGCAACGAAAGCCTTTGGCATGGGTATAGATATATCTGATATTGAAATAGTATATCATCATGCGATACCTGGATATTTGGCTGATTATTCCCAAGAAATTGGACGAGCGGGCAGGAATCGAGAAATTAGAGGAAAAGCCTATACTCTATTTAATCAAAAAGATTTTCAATATTGGAGAATTCTTAAAGGAATTTCTCGTCCTACACAATGGGAGTTAAAACTTATAGTTAATAAATTATATGATGAGTTTAAATATGGTAAGAAAAAACGTCTACAAAAGTTATTGCCTTTAGATACTTTTTCATTTGTTTTTAACGAAAATGAAGTAGATAATACCGAGCAAAAAATAAGGACAGCATTATTTTTAATAGAAAAAGATTTTTTTAAAAGATTTGGTTGGAATATAATTAGCGTCTACCCAAGAGATGAATTTGGTAACTATTACTGTACAGTAGATGACGGTAATAAAGATGAATTTATAAATAAATATGGAAAATATGTTAGAGAAATTTGCAATATAGAAGACAATATTAGATTTTCAAGAGATAAATACTATTTGTGCAAAGATATTGGTAATATTCTCGAAATTGATTTAAAGAAGTTATGGGAAGAGAAATACTATGATAAAAACTATAGGTCTATTAAGTATCTGTTTTTTAACAATAAACTCTTTGAAGATTTTTCGGTCATACCAAGGATTTATACAAAAATAGAACTTCAGAGTTCTAAAGAAAAGGTACTAGGGCAACTTGAATATGCATTGAATATAATTGCGACAGCACTTCAAACGCAGGATAAGTTTACAAAGAATGAATTGGAAAAGTCTCTGAGAAGGGTAGTAAGAGATGATTATGGGTTAGATGACAAGGAAATTATCAATAAACTTCTACATATATGTACTACTTTTCTTTACATGGAAGTTGGAAGTAATAACTATTCTCATAAGATGATTATACGTAAAAGAGATGAAGGCAATGAATATATTTATATTGCTCCAAGACTTAAAATTTCGTTAGGATTACAAAACATTATTAAGATATTTAATAATAGGTTCGAAGATGGGGAAATATTTGAAAAGTTTTTGGTTCCACCATATATTGGAAACTCTATTTATACTTGCGAGACATTGGATTTAGCATATATACTAGAAACTATGGGATTAGCAAGTTTTATTATCAATGGTGGTCATATGCCATATGTTAACATTGTTGTAAACTCGGTTGATAAGTTAGCCACGGCATACTATAAAAATCAATTATTGATGGATATGCGAACAAGGGATGACAATGAAATCAAGATAGTCGAAAGATTTATCAATACAGATAAGAATAAATGGGATTATATTGAAGATTACTTTTTAGGAAGATTAAATATATAAGAAATTAATTCTTAAAAAGCAGGACAACCTATAAGAATAGAATCTTTGACTTATAGGTTTACCGACAGAAGGGTTTTGGACAGGCAGTTGCAGGACAGCATTTACCAGTTGGAACATAAACATGGCGTTGTTCAAAAAATAGATAAAGATTCCAACCAATTGGCTGATGCCTTAAAAAGCGGAACAAGAATAATTATTTCCACTCTACAAAAGTTCCCCTTTATTATCGAAAAGGTAGGAGAGTTACAAAGCCGTAAATATGCTGTTATTATAGACGAAGCCCATTCCAGCAGTGCAGGAGAAAATATGGCTTCTTTAAGGGAAGTGCTGTCGGTTAGTACCCTTGAAGAAGCGGCAAAACTGGATGAAGAGTTAGAGGGCAAAGAATACGACCCTGAGGAGGAAATTTTAAAGACAATAAAGAAAAGGGGTAAACAGCCTAATATCAGTTTCTTTGCTTTTACGGCTACGCCTAAAGCAAAGACCCTTGAAATGTTCGGAACTATGGGTGAAGATGGACTGCCCCATCCTTTCCATTTATATTCTATGAGACAAGCCATTGAAGAAGGATTTATACTGGATGTAATGCAAAACTATGTTACATATGAAACCTACTTCAAACTGGCAAAGAAAATCGAGGATGACCCAACTTTTGACAGGGCAAAAGCAACTAAAGCATTAACACGTTATGTAAGTCTGCACCCTCATAACATTGCCCAAAAGACTGAAATTATGGTAGAGCACTTCAGGAGTGTAACCAGGCATAAAATAGGCGGAAGGGCCAAAGCAATGGTCGTAACCAGTTCCAGGCTCCATGCTGTACGCTATAAGCATGCGTTTGATGAATATATCAAAAAGAAAGGTTATAAGGATATGAAAACCCTGGTAGCCTTTTCGGGAACAGTAAAAGATGGCGATGTAGATTATAAAGAAAGCGATATGAACGGATTTAAGGAATCAGAACTTCCAGAACGATTTGCTACTGATGAATATCAGGTGCTTTTAGTTGCAGAGAAGTATCAAACAGGATTTGACCAGCCCCTTTTACATACTATGTATGTGGATAAAAAGTTGTCAGGAGTCAAGGCGGTACAGACTTTATCGAGGCTTAACAGAACCTGTTCTGGAAAAGATGATACATTTATTCTCGATTTTGTAAATAAGGCAGAGGATATTCAGGAAGCCTTCAAGCCCTATTACCAGGCAACCATTGTGGAAGAAGTGACAGAACCTAACCTGCTTTATGATATTGAAACTATGCTCAATGCTTACGGTGTATATCTCAAAGAGGAATTGGATAAGTTTGCTTATATATATTTTAAACCTAAAGATAAAAAGACTTCTAAAGACAGGGCAATGCTAAACCACTTTATAGATGTTGCCGTAGAAAGGTTTAAGAAACTGGATGAACAGCGGAAGCAGGATTTTAGCAGCCAGGCAATGAAATACGTAAGGCTTTATTCCTTTATCCTTCAAATCACGCCTTTTGAAGATGTTGAACTACATAAGTTGTACGTGTATTTAACATATCTGCTTAAAAAACTGCCGAAAGAAAAAGGCTCCACTGTTCATCTGGCTGATGAAATCGCTCTGGAGTATTATACTACCAAAAAGACCTTTGAAGGAAGCATCTCATTAACCCCTGAAGACGAAAATGTACCAGTCACACCTGTAAAATTTGCAGGAACTGGGGTAAAGGAAGAACAGGAAGAATATTTGTCCAGCATTATAGAGCGTCTTAATAAGCGGTTTGGAACGGACTTCACAAAAGCCGACCAGTTATCGGTAGAGCAGATTAAAGAGGATTTTGCCGCTGATGAGGATTTGGTCCAAAAGGCTAAGACAAATACCATTGACGACTTTAGACTTGCTTTTGAAAAAGTTTTTATTAATAAAGTAATTGACAGAATGGACCAGAACCAGGCATTTTTTACCCGTGTTTTAGACGATGAGCAATTTAAGAATGCGCTTATGGAGTATATGTTGGTTGAGACCTATGAAAAGTTAAATAGTATGGTGAAGTAAAGATGGCCAATAGAAAGTGTTAAAAAAGCATTTTATTTATGGGGGGTCAGCATGAGTTTTGATTTTAAACTTCTTGGCAGAAAGATAAAAGAAGCAAGAGAAAGCCTTCTTATTGAAAAAGAGGAGGTTGCTAAATATTTAAGATGCTCTATTGAAGAATATGAAAAAATTGAAAATGGCGAGTCGAGTAGTATAGATGGAGACATAATTATACTCATTTCTCAAGTATTAGAAATGGATTTTAGATACTTTGTTTCTGGTGATTATGTATCTGCTGAATCGCAAATTAAGGAACTTTTTAGACAGAATGGAGATATAACTAAAAATGATAGGAAAGCGATTCGAAAATTTATTAGGCTATGTGAAGAAAAACATAATTTAGAAGGTTTGTTATCGAGGCAAAAGCCCTTACCATATGATTATAGTGGATATGGGTTTAGAAGTAATAATCATAAATACCAGGGAATAACTGCTGCGTATAGGGAAAGAGAACGTCTTAATATTGATGACTCTATCAATGACATATATGGTCTTCTAAGGAAGCAAAAGATTCATATTTTTAGAAGAAAACTTGAAGATAGCAACATTTCTGGCGTTTATATAAAACATCCCGTTGCAGGGCATTGTGTACTTATTAACTATTCAGATGATATATATAGACAGAATTTCTCTATGGCACATGAATACTGTCATGTTCTTTTTGATTCTGGCAAAGAACAATCAATTACATATTTTAACAGAGAAATGGATTATGTAGAAATCCGTGCAAATAATTTTGCGAGTAATTTTCTGCTTCCTGACAAGGGAATAGAATCAATTAATACTGATATTTCATACGAAGAACTAATAAAGATAATTTTAGACATATGCAATCACTATAATGTTAGTAGTAAAGTTGTAATATATAGGTTAAAAGGAAAAAGGTTTAGTGAGAAACTTATAGAAAGACTATTAAAAGATGAAAGACTCATTATATCAAAGTCTGATAAGATTGACCCCGAATTGGCTGGAGCATCAAAAAATCTTCATGAAAGATTGAAAAAGATTATTGAAAGTGGAATTTCACTGGAATTTATAGAGTTGGTAAGAAACGCTTATCAACAGAATGAAATATCTTATGGCAAAATGCTGGAATGCTTACAAATGAATATTGAAGATGCAAAACAGTTGATTGACTTATGGGATGTTTACATGGAGGTGTGATAATGAGCAGTATCGCTGTTATTGATACGAGTACGTTGATAAATTTAAAGAATATTAAGTGTAGTAGTTTAATAGATTACTTAGAATATTATTTATGCACTACTATTTATGTGATACAGGAAATTGAAAAAGGAAAAGAAGATACTAAAAATTTTTATAGACAATTGGAATCTAAAAATAAAATCAAACATGTAAAATTATCTATTGAAGATTTAATAGAGATGGCAAGGGTTCCAGAGCATAAGAAAAGAATTAGCAATGCAGAGTTGTCATGTTTTGTTAAAGCCAAAAACTTTGGATGTAAAACTTTTTGCGATGATAAGAGAGCCATAAATTATGCTAAGAGATACATAGAGTTAGGTGAAATTGTTGGAATAATTCATCTTATAAAAGAAGCATATATTAAAGGATATATTGGGGATAGTGAAGTATTAACTTATCAGAATAGATTACATAAGAATAAATTCAAAACACAAGGGGATTTGCTAAACGAAATTGCTGCAGAAAAACTTAAACTTCTTATAGAAGGCAAAGCGATATCATAAACGAGTTAATATTGATAGAAAAAATTATGTTAGATAAAGAGACAAGTCAGTCCTGCCAAGACATAAAAGTTGATAGAACTGACTTGTTCATTATTGGGCTCAATAAGTGTGAGTCCTCTTATATTTATAGCCCATATCCCAAGAACAACTTCATTAGGGTCATTACATTTTTCCATCAATTTACTGATGAGTACAGGTCTATTAGTTTTTTAGCGTGTATAATTTGTATAATTTGATTGAAAGTGGGTTTAATCTTACTTTTTTCATGTAGTTGTTTTAAATGATTATCCTTTTCAGAATTTAATTCACTAATAAGATTAATAACATATTCATAATTTTCACTAAGTCCAGAGGCGGATTTTTTTATTTTAGGGTAAGCCGTATGAAAAGCAATAGATACAGAGATTAGGCAGGATTATAAGGAAATTAAATACAGAAGAAAAGGAAAAAATAAGAAGAAAGAAGAAACCATATTATATAACCTTTTCTGTCCTACTGGAGGTGAAAATATTTATCTTGCTAGATTTTTTAGACGTGTTATTATGAAGTACAGAGAAGAAGGTTATGGAGAACTACAGGATACATATAAGAGAGGATTAAAGGCTTTAGGATATGATATGGATGTTGAGTTGAAACAATTGAAGAATTATGAATATTTAAGAATAGAGGAATAGTTAAATAGCATTGCAAATAATAATGAATTGCGCTATCATTCTGAGTAGGATATAAGGAATATAGATTTAAAGGATTTAGGTTGTAAGGAATAAAACACGGATGGAGGCATATCTCCTTTACGGCCAGTTTTGCAACTGGAATTGAACGTAAAGGGGATGTGCCTTTTTCATTTATTTGTAATAAATATGTGGTGGGAAATGTAATGTTGTTGGTCAATAAACAGGATGTAGAAGATTTGATTCTAATAATTAACTAGCAGTTAGATATAAAATATTGCAATAACGGTGGCATTAGTAATAACAGCGAATTTTTAATAGAGATTAATCTTTTTACATATATCAAGCAGTTTTAAACATGTATTTTCAGAAATGGTAGATATGAAATTTAATAGACGATGCTATCTTTGGAAGGGGACTTTATTTTATTGTTAGGATTAAGAGGGTAGAGTATAGGAATATAGTTAAAGGGGATGAAAAAATGCTTACGGTTCAAGAATTCATACAAAATATTTCAGAGGATTTTAAGAAGGTATTTCCTGAAGTGAGGGTAGAAGAAAAGTTTATTCGTCTCGGCACTGAAGTAACCCATGTTGAATTGCCAATCAATAGCATGTATAAAGAATACCAGGTTACGGATTATGAAAGTATAAAGAAATTATATATAAAGATTTCTAAAGAAATATTAAATCAATACAAATTTAAAGTAGATTATAATAATGTATATCCTATATTGAAGCATACTGATTTTGGTAATAATGCAAAAATACAGTTTTATAGGAAAAGAGCCTTTGAAGATTTAGATGTACTTTATGTTGCGGATATGACTGATGTATTTCGATTTTTTACTATTGATGACGATGTGGATTTTAATTTACTTGAACAAAAGGCTATAGAAAATATAAGTAAGATGACTGCTGCTCTTGTGCCTTTAAATAAAGATATGCAGGTATATACACTAAGGTACAGCACCGATTATGCCAGTTCGCTGCTTTTATCAGAAGCAATGAATAAGCAGATACAAAGGAAAGTTGGAGATGACATACTAATTGCAGTTCCCAGCAATTCCTTTTTTCTCGTTGCAAAGTTTAGTTATAGCAATAAGGAACTACTTAAATACTTAGTAGAAACGGATAACGACCCAAATAAGGTTTCGAGTGCGGTATACAGGCGTAAGAATGGAATATATACGAAGGTGTGTTAAAGGGGGATAGGGATAAGAGAAGGGGGATAAGGGATAAGGAACAAGTATAGTTTTAAAAGAAATCGCAAGGATTTATTCCAATTGATTTAGAGATAGTAAATTCATATAATATAAAAAGTAATATATGGAAAAGGAGATATGGCAGTATGAATAAGGTTTTAATTGAATGTGGTGCTCTTATTGATAAATATGAATTAAATAGGGATAGTATCATGGAACAATTGCAGTCTATAAAAGTAGATAAAGGAACAGAGGGGTTTATCACTGCATACAATGATGATTTTCGGTATACTTTGGTTGGTGAAATTAAGGAAAATCAGGTGGTTTTAACTAATATTGAAAAGGCTATTGCTTTTAGAAGGATGGATAACACTGATTTATTCGAATTTGTAAAAAAGGGACAAGGTTTATAGGATTAAGGAATAAGGCTTTGAGGGGTAAGGTTGCCTATTCTCAAAGCCTTGATTATTTAGCAGCATTTTGGCACTTCAGTTTTTACTTTTTCTATAAAAGTTATTATTGTAGAGATGTTGTTAAGTAACAGTTTGTATTCATGAAGTTCTATTTCTTGCTGAATTTGACTTAGATACTGTTCAACTGCTTCGATGTAAGGAAAGGATAATGAATAATAGGTAGCAGGGTTAAGGAAACAAGTGACTAATGCAGTGATTGCTTCACTTAACTTCCTTGCATCCTTATTCCCTAATTCCTTCCCCACAACCTGCTTCAGGTAATTTAGTTCCAGTCTGAAAACTTCTAAATTTATCATTATGACCACTCCTTCAGAAAATTTGAAACATTTTATTCACAGGTGCATAGAAAGTCAAATTAGTAGAGCCAAAAGTTTTAATCAGGGGAAAGGAATATGGGTTAAGATAAATTTGGTAGTTTATTAATAACAGTTACAATATGATTTGTTTTCTTTATCTATATGTGCTACAATAATTTTAGAAAAACAGACGGAGAGCACATTCTCTTTATACAGCCAGGTTTATACTGGCAATAATTAAGGAGAATGTGCTTTTTTATTTTTTGAAAGATAAAGTTTAAGGCAAGAGGTGAAAGTTATGAGAGCAGATTTTAAACAAAAGAGTTTTATTGAAGGATATTTTAATAGAATCTTTAAGGGCTTATCCTTTGAAGAATTCGGTTTAGATTTGCCAGCAGTCAAAGAAGTTGTTGAAGTGGAGCAGATAGAAAATTATAAAAAGCCACTTCTAATGTTTCTGCTTGAAGATGATTCGCTACTTCATATTGAAATTATTAATATTAAATCAAAACCTGACAGTCAAGTCCAAATTAGTGTGTAAATTACCTCGGTCATCAAACGGTAGCTAATGAGACAATAGCCTAAGCGTTTATG
>ENA-OWOZ01003366-OWOZ01003366.1-bioreactor-metagenome-genome-assembly--contig:-NODE-3366-length-10565-cov-3.412757_pt1 | contig 10565 bp, 8 predicted proteins | sample MGYA00238140_ERZ651804 | MGnify/ENA primary metagenome ERZ651804 (study PRJEB26910, sample SAMN07631232) | bioreactor metagenome | isolation source: Switchgrass digestor | place: USA: Dartmouth... | reverse complement strand
CTTCGACTAAAACCGATATTCCGTATTTTTGCAGGAGTTTTTCCGAGAAACGGACTGTCTGGAAAGGGCCGGGCCTTGTACCTACAGCGAGAATGCGTGTTTTTCTCAGATTATTCACTGTTTTGCACAATTTGTCAAAACGCTTTATATCTTCTGTGAAATCTTCGCTGTCTATACTGCATGTATGCAGTTTTGTCAACGTAAAGGGAATGCCGTACTGTCTTAAATTGTTGCATACCGACAACTTGCCGCAAAAGGCATCGCGCCTGTGCTGTACGTCAAGCAGTTCCAGATCGTCGTCACATGCCTGCACCAGAACGGGCACATTTAATTTTGATTCATAAATTGCGGTAGTAACTGCAATTTCGTCTCCAAAATTAGGAAGTATAACAATAATACCTTCAATCCTGTCACTGTTCTTTCTAAACAGTTCGGCACATACTTTGGCCTGCTCGTAGGTCTGAACAGCACCGTAAGGCATTGAATCCTCATCAACCATAACATATTCATGCCCCATGCGGGTAAGCTTACCGGTAATTTGCTTTCTGGCCTCTTCTGCAAGCCAACCCGGGAAAAAACCTCTTGATGTAACTATAACTCCAAATACAGACATAAGAAACTAAACCACCTTTCATGTTATTTTTTAGAAAGAGCACGCATAACCGCATCATGCCAGCCCTTTTTATTCCTTGTTCTCGTCTGTTCATCCATTTGCGGAGCAAACTCTGCCAAAACCTTTCGTTTCTGTTCTATTTCATTCCGACTGCTCCAGAAACCCGTTGCCAGTCCTGCCATATTTGCACTGCCCAGTGCCGATATTTCTTCAACATTGGAAACAACTACCTTTGTTTTTGCGATATCGGACTGAAACTGCATTAAAAAAGCATCCCTTGTGGGGCCACCGTCAACACGCAATTCCTCAAGACTGATTCCTGAATCATTCTGCATTAAATCCAGTATGTCGGTTATCTGGTATACAATTGATTCTTCAGCAGCACGAATGATATTATCTTTTGTAGCTCCTAATGTGAGACCGGTAATAACAGCTCTTGCCGAATTATCCCAGTAAGGGGCTCCCAGCCCTGTAAAAGCAGGAACAAAATATACTCCGCCATTGTCGCTTGTTTTCGATGCGATTTTGCCCGTTTCCTTCGGACTTGAAATAAAACCGGCATTAACGAGCCATTCAATTGTCTTTCCTGTACAATTAATATTTCCTTCAAGTACATATACCTTATCACCGGAGGTCACCCATCCGACTGATGTAACAATCCCGCTGCCCGAATACACGGGTTTGTCACCTATGTTCATCATTACCGACGACCCGGTTCCATATGTGGTCTTTGTCATCCCGATGCCAAAGCAATTCTGTCCGAAAAGCGCGGCGTGGGAATCACCCATTACACCGCTTACAGGGATGCCTTCAGGAATAACCGGGTCTCCGGATGTATAACCGAATATGCTGTCCGAAGGTTTTATTTCAGGCATCATTTGAACCGGGATTTCAAAGATTTCCAGTAATTTCTGATCCCATGCGAGATTTTCCAGGTCCATAAGAAGTGTACGGCTGGCATTGGAATAATCCGTTGCATGCACTTTTCCTCCGGTAAGATTCCATATAACCCAGGAATCCATAGTACCGAACTTTAAGTGGCCTGATGATGCTTTTTCCTTTGTTCCTTTCACATTATTCAAAATCCATTGTATTTTCGGTGCAGTAAAATACGGTGAAAGATGCAGACCTGTTTTTCTGTGGATGTATTCTGTAATTCCAGGATCTTTGGCCAACTGCTCACATTGCTCCCTGGCCCTGGGACATTGCCAGACAATAGCATTGTAAACGGGTTTTCCGGTTTCACAATCCCAAACCATTCCTGTTTCCCGCTGATTAGTCACCGCAATACACGATATTTCATTCCAGGAAGCGTTTCCTTCGCGCATAACCTCTGATATAGCAATCCTTACATTTTGGCTTATTTCTTCAGGATCATGCTCAACCCATTCGGAATGCGGATAATGCTGTTTATGGGCAATTGTAACCCTGTGATGCACCGTGCAGTCCTTTGTAAATAGAATTGCTTTTGTTCCAGAGGTGGACTGATCAATAGCAAGGATATATTTTTCCGCCATCTAATCACCAACCGTTTCTTTTTATATTTATTAATTTTTCTGCTTCCACGCACAAATTTTCGGGACTGATACCGTAATATGCGAACACTTCTTTTGATTTGCCGGGTATTGCGGGTTCATCGGGTATACCCATTATTTTCATTGGCACCGGGCAATTCTGAACAACAACCTCGGCCACTGCCGCACCGAAACCGCTTAAAATACTGTGTTCTTCAATTGTCATAATTGCACCTGTTTCTTTTGCAGCCCTTATGATGCACTCTTTATCTATAGGTTTTATAGTATGCATATTTATAACCCTGCAGTTTATACCGCGGTTGGCCATTAAAATCGCCGCATCCAGGGCAATCCTGACCGTTTCCCCAAAGGTTATGATTGAAAGGGAATCCCCGTCTCTCAGGGTTATTGCCTTGCCCAGCTGGAACTCGTAATCACCTGATGTATAAACATCTTCCACTGGATTTCGTCCAAGGCGCATATATGCGGGTCCTTGGTACCTGACAAGTGCTTCGGTTACAAGCCGGGCTTCAAACCTGTCTGCAGGAACCACAATCAATATATTCGGAATTGCTCTCAAAAAGGCTATATCCTGGAGTGAATGGTGAGACATACCCAAAGCGCCATAACTTATCCCGGCACTTATTCCAAGAAGTTTAACATTCGTATTTGAGTAAGACACGTCCACTTTTATCTGTTCAGCCGACCTGGTGGTCAGAAAACACGCCGGCGAAGCAACAAACGGCTTCTTTCCGGACGCTGCAAGTCCGGCAGCGATACCCACAATATTCTGTTCTGCAATTCCTGTTTCGATAAACTGATCGGGATACTTGTCGGCGAAGGGTTTCATTGAGGCAGAACCCCTAGAATCACTGCACAATACAATTATATCCCTGTCCTCTTTTGCAATATCAATCAGTGTTTCACATACAACCTGTCTGTTATGAATTGTATTCATAGCGGCACCTCCAATATTCTGTCCAGCTCTTCACAAGCTTTTTTATACTCATCAGGACTCATAACCCCATGGTGCCATTTCGGATTATTCTCCATAAATGATATACCTTTTCCCTTGACTGTTTTTGCAATAATCAGGTTGGGCTTTCCCTGAACTTTCCTTTCTTCCGACAAGGCTTCGCACAGCGCGGGGATATCATGACCGTCCACAACCGAAACATTCCACCCGAAACTTTTCCACTTATCCTCCAGAGGTTCTATAGCCATCACATCTTCGGTTTTCCCGCTGATTTGCAAACCATTCCTGTCCACTATGCCTACAAGATTATCCAGGTGATAGAAGGATGCGGCCATGGCAGCTTCCCAAACAGAACCTTCAGCCAGTTCTCCGTCTCCCATCAGGACAAACACCCGGTAATCTTTTCTGTCCATTTTGCCTGCGAGAGCCATTCCGACACCTATTGACAATCCATGTCCCAACGCCCCGGTATTCATTTCCACTCCCGGTACATGCCTGTTCGGATGTCCGATAAATTTCGAACCAAACTGTGAATAGGTGAGAAGTTCTTTTTTATCAAAAAAACCTTTGTCGGCAAGCACACAATAGTATGCATCTATTGAATGCCCCTTGCTCAGTATGAACCTGTCCCGTTCAGGCCAATCCGGGTTCTGAGGATCTACTCTCATTACTTTATAGTAAAGGGCAACAAGAATATCTGTTTCAGAAAGTGAACCTCCTACATGTCCGGCGCTTGATCTGTAAACGATGTCAACAATATCTCTTCTTATCTGCGCTGCTTTTTTCTTCAGCTTGTTATCAAAATTCAAATGATCCATCAGTTTACTTGTTTACCTCCTGTTAAGCGATATATTAATAATTAAATTCTGCATGAATTTAATTTTTATGATTCATTAGTGAAATCAAACATAACGGCTGTCCGGCAGAATCTTCACATTTCAAGCATTTCAACCGGTCTGCAATACCAATTATACGAAGGTTTTCCCATAATAATAGAATTGAATCCCGGTGTTTAACTCTTGAAGGAGGAATCACTTGAAATGAATTGGAAATACTTATGCCGGGATGGTTTAAACAATCAATACATTCATATCCGCATCCTGGTTCGGATACAAAACCATGCTCGCCAACATTCTGTATATACGGGAAATCATATTTGATTTTTCCATCGTTTCCATCAGAAATGCATTCTTTAAACTGAAAGTCGGCCAACGGATTATGATTAAGCGATTAAATTCAAATTGATCCCCCCGACAATAAATAAACAGTTAAATTAATTAAATTATTTTATATTTAAATTATAATTTGTTTAATAAAATATGTCAATAAAACTACTTAAATAATTAAATAAAATTAAACAGTTTTAAACTGTCGGTCAAGGCTTCCTGCTGCCGTCAAAATAAAACCCGGGTTCAGGTTTTGCGGAATTTCGGAGTTTCCATTGACAAAAGCCTGGCTGAACATGATTTAAATACAGGGCGATGTACTTAATACTTGCAACATCGCCCTCATAATACTATCACGTTCACTTCCCGCCGTAAATGATTATCCCCGCCAAACCGGTAATTTTGGATTCCTTAAAGTTTAAAAGTTTAAGTTCCCAATGCTGCTTTCCCGAAAATGTTTACTGTTAGCTATAAACAGGTCATAAATCCGGCCTTACATATTACCATTCTGATTAGAAATATTCCGGTATTTGTTATCCTTGCATATTGCACATGGCTTACAAATCCGGCTGTTTAAATTTATTAAGCAAGGATTATCGAAATATTGGATAAAACCTTGTAATCCCTTCTTTGAAAAACATCTATATGATTAAACCAGGAGTAATCCTGTTTAAATAAATCTTAACCCTGCCATTACAGGCACCTGTCCATCCTTAGCTGAAAATCCCGTAAAAACTGTTCCCGCCACATATTTACGGTTTTTGCACCTTTGTGTTCATTTTCTGTATATTTATTATCAAGAATATCCGACCACCAGTTCGGATAACGCTTTTCATCCCCTCTGCGGCCTTCCTCGCTTTCCTCTGTGCATGTGAACGTACCCGACAGTCGGTTCAACTCAGGTATATCGCTTTTGGTTTCATAAATCCATAAACCCGTTGTTTTAGGCATAAAACGGACCCTGTACTCTCCATTTCCACAGTAATAACCATAGAACTCCTGTTCCTGGACAATCAACGAAAAAGCAGGCTCATCGGGACTCTTTTCTATGTGCGGACCGTTGAAAACAAGTTCCAGGACTCCGAATACCTCTATTGTATCCTTATGATTGGTAACTCCCCTGTATATGGCTTTCGGCAGGTTGCCGACTTTAACAAAAGCTCCCCCCCACGACGGCTTCTCCGGACATTCCGGAGTTCCCCTCAAAAGGTACGCAACAGAAGGTGTATCACCCATTTTTATAATACCGTTCAAATGTTTAGCGAAATAATTCCCCAATGCACCATGATCCGCAATATGATTGCTGACAAAGGTTTGATTGCCCAAATCCTGCTCCTGGTTTCCACCGACAAACCAACCTCTGTATGTCGAGTTGTTTTCAATTATCCATAAGTCGGGAAAATTTTCCCGGATATATTCATAGGCATTCATACCCCATTTTTTATTTGGTCCTGCGATATAATAAACCCTCAGTTTATCCTTGATATCGGGTGCATCATGGAGAGCCTGGGCTAAATCCTCCAAAAGCCCCCAAATAAGTATATACAGAGGACGTGGATCATCTTTTCTTGCGCACCGGATAATCCAATCCGAGCCTTCGGTCGCATCGGCGTATCCTTTAAATGGCGCAGGATCAAGAGCCCCCTGTTTTGTAATGGATCGCAGGTATTCAGGAGTCGGATAATCACGGGAGTATGAATGCAATTTAGGATAGTCGATTTCATACTGATCTATTACTTCCAGAATATCTTTCACCGTGCCCGCACCCCACGGTGAAGAAATCAGCCCTTCGGTATCGAACACGTCTGAATACAGCAGATAGTGCACCATTGATTGAAAATCATCGGGATCGCTGCCCCCGATATCGGTTGAAACAATAACTCGGTAACGTTCTCCTGCCAAAGCCCCTGTTTTTATATATTCTGTCATTTCCCTTGCTCCCCCCGGAATACTTAATTTAAATTTTTAACCATATAATTAACAAGAATTTTCATTACCCTTTTACAGAACCAATCATGACACCCTTCACAAAATACTTCTGTACAAACGGATAAAGCAATATTACAGGAATACTTCCGAAAACAATAATGGCGTATTTCATTACTTCCACGTATGCAAGCCTTTGAGCATCCTGTAAAGTCACACTGCCAACCATTTGCTCAATCATTTGAACGCTTGCCAGAATATTGCGCAGAACCACCTGTAATGGGAATTTTGATTCGGTATTCAGGTAAATCATTCCGTCAAAATATGCGTTCCAGTGTCCCACAGCATAATACAGTACAAGAACTGCCAATATTGGTTTTGACAAAGGCAGAACAACGTTTTTAAGCACCTGAAGATCACTTGCCCCGTCCAGCTCTGCGGCCTCAAACAACTCGACAGGAATTGTATTCTGGAAAAAGGTACGCGCAATAATCATGTTGTAAACCGAAATTGCACCGGGTATTACCATTACCCAGAAGGAATCCAGAAGTCCAAGGTTTTTAATATTCAGGTATGTTGGTATCAGCGGAGCGGTAAAAATCATTGTAAATACAAACAGCCCCGTTATTGCATTGCGTCCTATGAAATCCTTGCGTGAGAGAGGATATGCGATTATCACAGTCATAACAATATTAATCAATGTTCCAACCGATGTATATATGAAGGAGTTTTTATATCCGCTCATCAGTAATTTGTTTTGAAAAATGTGCTTGTATGCATTTAGGTTGAATTCCACGGGTAATAAAAACACCTTGCCTGATATGACGGCTTTAGGTGAACTGAATGACTGGCTGACGACATTTACCAGCGGAAAAGCCACAACAAGCAGACATATTAGTAAAAACAGCCCGTTTATTAAATAGAACATCTTGTCTGATAAACTATTTTTTGTTTTTCCTTTATTCATCATCTTTCCTCCCTTACCACAAGCTCGTTTCATTCAATGACCTGGATATCCTGTTAACCAGTACCAGAAGCACAAATGAAACAACAGACTGGAACAAGCCAATGGCAGTGGAATAGCTGTATTGCATTGAAATTAGCCCCACCCTGTAAACATATGTTGAAATAATATCCGATGTCTGCATATTCATGTTATTCTGCATCAGCAATACCTTTTCATAACCTATGGACAGAATTCTTCCGCATGCCAGGATCAGCAATATTACCGTTGTCGGGAAAATGCTGGGAATATCAATGTAAAATATTCTCTTCCATACCGAGGCACCGTCAATTATAGCTGCTTCATACAATTCAGGACTAATTGCAGCCAATGCCGCCAAATAAATAACAGCATTATACCCCGTATTCTGCCAGATACCCGAAAATACATACAACGATCTGAATAATTTCGGATCACCCATAAAATGAACAGGTTCAGCCCCCATAGCCCTGATAACCTGGTTCACTATTCCGTTCAATGACAGGATTTGCGACAGAATTCCCACGACTAAAACCGTTGAAATAAAATATGGCATATAAGTTACCATCTGTACGGTTTTTTTGAATATCCTGTTTCGGGCATAGTTCAACGCAATTGCCAAAAGAATCGGTGGCATTATTCCTGCTATAATCTGGTATAACGACAACCCTATGGTATTAAACATTAACATTTTAAACTGGGGAGATTTGAAAAATCTTATAAAATGCTTGGCTCCCACCCAATCACTGCCGAAAACACCTTTAGCAAAACTGTAATCCTTAAATGCTATAACCGATCCAATCAGCGGAACATACTTAAAAATAATCAAGTACGCGAGTGGCGGAATTACAAGCAGGTATAACTGCCAATGCCTGAATATACCTTTCTTTATACGATTCACATTTTTTATCAGTTTCGAATTACTAAACTTCAAATCGGGGCCCTCCCTAAATAAAAATTACCTGGCAAAAATCCGGCAAATGTATAATTTACAGGCATGCTTATCATGCAACATGTTGCAGACCGGGTTTGTCCGGAAACAGACCCGATCTGCAACGTAAATGAATTTCTTTTTATATCACATATCAAACATATATCTGTTTTATGTGCTTATTTCTTAAAGCTGCTTACATCGTATGCTTCCTGTACAATCTCAAGGTAACGTTCCACGCCGAGATCTTTCAGCTGTCTGATATAGCTGTCCCAATCCTTTTCAACGTCAAGGTCTCCGGTAATAAAGCGTACCAATGAAGTATTTACATAATCATAAATTGTTGTCTTAAGCAGGGTAAGTTCGTCAATCTGAGCCTGTGAGTAATAGAGCTCGGGAAGTATTGATTCAAAAGGCTGTGCAACGGCCTGATGCTCAAGTGAAGCCTTGTACAGGATAATCTGTCTTCCTACGAGAGGATGAACTCCTTCTCCATATGGATCCTGCGGATAAGCATACGAGAGAACAAAGTCAGGAGTTCTGACAAGACCGCAGAGCTGACCCCAACCGGAGTTTTGTGTTTTGCCTTCGGTAATCTGGGCGAATGCTGCAGGACGTCCGTCAATACCTTTTTCATCAGGGGTTGCTTTTCTCCATCCGTTTCCTTCAACGCCTTCTGCAGTACGCAATGTACCTTCAGGAGTAGCGATGTAGTCAATCAATCTGAATGCGGCTTCAGGATACTTACAGTCTTTTGTTATTGATGCAATACCGGTTTGATACTGGGCATACGGATTCCATGCGGCAATGGCTTTTCCGCTTGGTCCCTTCAGCGGTGCTACAGACTGGTATTGTTCCCATTTTTTGCTGTTCGGTATGGTGTTCAAATCATTGGCATAACCCGGACGCTGTGCAAGGAAAGCACCAATAACAGGTTCCGGACCGTTTTCATTAAGATTTACCTGGGCTTTCTGATCCTGTGTGAATGATTCGGGATAAATCAATCCGTCAGCATACAGTCTGCGCAGATATTTAAGACCTTCCTTGTACCCTTCTTCCATCGGGCTGAAAACAACCTTGCCATTATCAACCCACATTTTTTCGGTCTGAGGTGTTAATATGAACGGATTCATAAGGAAACCGTCAAACTGTACTCCCGATCCTGATTTACATGAAGACAGAGGTATTTCATCATTAGGATTTCCATTGCCGTTTGCATCCTTCTCTTTGAAAGCCTTAAGAACGTTGTACAGTTCTTCGGTTGTTGTCGGCATTGAAAGGCCAAGATTATCCAGCCATACAGTGTTGATCCACAACTTGTTGTTGAACTGGATGTGCAAGCTTCCGTCTACATTGGGCAGCGAGTAAATGTTTCCGTCCGGAGTGGTTATGAACTCGCGAAGTCCGGGTAATTTCTCAAAAGCTTCCTTATAACCAATTGATACAGTATCAAAGTATTCATTCAGCGGGATAATCAGTCCCTGTGAACCCAGTAACGCTTCCGTTGCCTTATCCATTCTGTCGGTACCACCCACGCCGGTTGCAACTATATCGGTTAAATCTCCCGACGCAAACATCAAGTTCATTTTTTCCTTGAAAGCACCTGGCTGTGCAACTTCGAACTCAATGTCAATATTCATTTTTTCTTCAAGTTCCTTGGTAAACAAGTTCTCGTTTCTGTCAAATTCACCGTCTGCCGGTGCAAGAATGGTAAGCTTGATTCTTTCCTTTACAATTGGGTATGTACCCGGTGGATTGTAAATACTGTCACTTTTGCCTTCATTTGATCCTGTTGTTGATTGTCCCTGGCCTGGAGTCGGAGTTGCCTTTGATGAACTGCCGGATGTCTGTCCGCAGCCTGTAACCATGGCGGCTATCAAAAAAACAGCCAGAAGAGTGATTAAGGTTTTTTTCATACGAATCCTCCTTAACAAATATAAATTTTGTGATTTTGCCGGCAAACAATATGCGGAAAGCATACCGCCCGGCAGTGTCATTATAGCCGGAGGCTGATAATTTGTTCAACTTTCATATAAATTTAAGCGTGCAAATTCTAATATTTTTGTGAAATTTCACCGTGCAATTTCTTCTCCGAAGTGCAGTTCGCCGGATTTCTGGCATTATATGTCACCAATTGCATTATGCTCCAGGTTTTTATGAAAAACGTTTTGCTTGTAATCAGACGGAGAAATACCTTCCAGTCGTTTGAATGCACGTCTGAACGTATTGCTGTTGTTATAACCAATCATGATCGCGATTCTTTCCAAATCATATTTATTTTCACAAATAAGCTCCTTAGCTTTTTCGATACGGTATTTTTCAAGATATTTTAGTATCTTTCGGAACAAGTTTATCTGAATCAAGATAATAAACATCCGTTGTTAATATTTTATTTAAATAAATTTCTTCAGGGGTGAAAATTTTAATTATATTTATTATAGACTCACAAATATCCAT
>ENA-OWOZ01003360-OWOZ01003360.1-bioreactor-metagenome-genome-assembly--contig:-NODE-3360-length-10572-cov-3.581706_pt1 | contig 10572 bp, 9 predicted proteins | sample MGYA00238140_ERZ651804 | MGnify/ENA primary metagenome ERZ651804 (study PRJEB26910, sample SAMN07631232) | bioreactor metagenome | isolation source: Switchgrass digestor | place: USA: Dartmouth... | reverse complement strand
CGATCTAATCAAGCAGCTAAGATGAGATACATGTTTGGCGGAAAGATAACCTTGCCGATGGTGGTAAGACTTCCTGCAGGAGCAGGAACAAGAGCAGCAGCTCAACATTCCCAGTCTTTGGAAGCATGGTTAACCCATGTACCAGGCCTTAAAGTAGTATATCCTTCAACTCCACAGGATGCCTATGGATTGATATTAAGTGCTATTGATGACGACAACCCAGTTGTTTTCATGGAACATAAGCTTTTATATGCTACCTCTGGAGAAGTGGATTTAGATATTGATCCAATACCTCTTGGCGTAGCAGATGTAAAGAGAGAGGGAGAAGATGTAACTATAATTGCAACAGCCAAAATGGTCCATGAAGCTTTGAAGGCTGCTGAAAAACTTTCTGAGGATGGAATTGAAGCAGAGGTAATAGACCCAAGAACTCTATATCCATTGGATAAGGAGACCATATTCAAATCAGTAGAAAAGACCAATAAAGTAGTAATAGTTACTGAGGAAACAAAACGGGGAAGCTATGCAGGAGAAATTGCTGCAATAATAATGGAAGAGCGTTTTGATTACCTTGATGCACCTATACTAAGAGTTTGCTGTCTAGATACACCAATTCCATTTTCACCAGTACTTGAGGATTATGTAATACCTAATTCTAATGACATAGTAAATGCAATTAAAAAGATGTTCTAATAAAGAGGCAACTTATGTTGCCTCTTCTATGAGGTGAGAAGATGAAGACCATTGGAATAATAGCCAATCCGGCATCGGGAAAGGATATACGAAGGCTGGTATCCCATGCAACGGTAGTGGATAATAATGAAAAGGTGAATATAGTAAAGAGAATAATACTTTCTGCTCAAGGTTGTGGAGTTGAAAGGATATATATAATGCCAGATACCTTTTTAATTGGATATAAAGCTAAAGAGGATTTAAGGATATCAAAAGAGCTGAAGATAGATGTAGAAATACTAAATATGAACATAAAAGGAAACGTAACAGATACCATTAGGGCTACTGAAATGATGGAAGCAAAAGGTGTTAAGTGTATTGTGGTGTTGGGAGGAGATGGCACCAACAGAGCTGTAGCAAAGGCTATTACTAATACCCCATTGATTGGTGTATCTACAGGTACTAATAATGTATACCCAGAAATGTTGGAAGGAACAGTGGTGGGAATGGCTGCTGGGGCTATAGCTATGGGAATTTGTAACATGGATGAAACCTGCACAAGGGATAAGAGGATTGAAATATTAAAAGATGGGCAGCTGATAGATATTGCTTTAGTGGACTGTGTTATCTCCAAACAGAAATATGTAGGGTCAAAGGCCATATGGAATATGGAGGATATAGATAAGGTAATAGTATCCAGAGCCCATCCAGCAGCCATTGGCTTTTCCACCATTGTTGGCACAAGCCTTATAGTAGGAAAAGAAGATGATTTTGGAGCTCTAATCCATGTAAACTCAGGAAACCAAAGGGTAAAAGCTCCCATTGCAGCGGGCACTATTCAAACAATAACAGTAGATAAGCCGAAGATACTTAAACTAGATGAACCAATTTCCTTTAAGCCAACCTACAATGGCATAATAGCCCTTGATGGAGAAAGGGAAATTCCTTTTAAGGTTGGTGATAATATAGAAATTAAAATTACCCGCAATGGTCCTTATAGAGTGATTGTAGATAAAACATTGGAACTTGCTCAGAAAAATGGATTTTTTAAAATGTAAAGTTTAAAGGGGGCGTCTGATGTGGCAAATAAGATAATAATGCCAAAGCTTGGCTTAACCATGAAACAAGGTAAAATAGTTAAATGGTACAAGAAGGAGAATGAACCGGTAAAAGCAGGGGAGAACCTATTTAGCATAGAAACGGATAAGCTTACTAATGATGTGGAAGCAAAAGAGGATGGAATATTGAGAAAGATAATCCGCAAGGAGGGAGAAATAGTTCCTTGTTTAGAACCAGTAGGAATTATAGGAACTGCTGATGAAGATATATCCAACTTATTAAATGAAATAGGATTACCTTTAGAACAGGAAGTAAAAGATAAGTTTGTGGTGGAAAAAGAGGTTGAAACTGAAAAAGCTAAAAACAAAGAGGATAAGAAAATTAAAATATCTCCAGCAGCCAAGAAATTGGCTTTAGAGCACAACATAGACATATCACAAATAGTAGGCACAGGGCCTAATGGAAGAATAGTAGTGGAAGATGTAAATAAATACATTGAGAAACAAAACAAGATCAAAGCTACTCCAGCAGCAGCAAAAGTTGCTGAAAAATTGGATGTGGATCTAACTCAGATAGAAAAAGAAGATAGAATTACAAAGGAAGACGTGTATAAATTCTATAAGGATAGAAAGCTAACTGAGATAGCACAGCCTGAAGAAAAGAGAATACCAATGAGCACCATGAGGAAGATAATTGCTGAGAGAATGTCTGATAGCTGGCATACAGCACCAGTAGTCCACTTTAATATAAGGGTAGATACTACTAGGATGAAGGAGTTAAGACAGCAGTTAAAACCAGTGGCAAACATAACTTATACGGATATACTTGTAGCAATAACATCAAGAGTATTACTCCAGTTCCCTCTACTTAATGGAACTGTGGATGGAGAGGAGCTAATTTTAAGGAACTATGTAAATATGGGAGTTGCTGTGGCTTTAGAAGAAGGTCTTTTGGTACCGGTAGTTAAGTATAGCCATATGAAAGGACTTAAAGAGATATCTGATGAGATTAAGGATCTTTCCTATAGGGCAAGAAATAATCAGCTAACTACTGATGAGATAACTGGCGGAACTTTCACCATAACCAATTTAGGCATGTTTGGAATAGAGTCCTTTACTCCAATAATCAACCAACCAGAATCGGCTATACTAGGTGTAAATGCTATAGTAGAAACACCAGTAGTGGAAAATGGAAATATTGTGATAAAACCAATGATGAATTTATCCCTCACAGCAGATCACAGGATAATAGATGGTGCAGTGGCTGCCCAATTCTTAGCTAAGCTGAAGGAGTACTTAGAGAACCCAGCCATGCTTTTACTATAGGGAGGTAATAGGAATGAGAGTTGCAGTTTTAGGGGGAGGACCTGGCGGTTACGTATCTGCTGTGAAATTAGCCCAATTGGGAGCAGAGGTTACCTTGATAGAGAAAGAGCACATAGGAGGAACCTGCCTAAATGAAGGATGTATACCTACAAAGGTGCTCCTTAACACTACGGAATTATATGATCAGTTAAAAAAGGATTCAATGAGCTTAGGTTTGGAGATAAAGGAACTAAAATTAAACTGGCAAATGGTGCAGGAGAGAAAGAATATGGTAGTATCACAGCTAGTAGATGGGGTAAAGACTCTCCTTGATACCAACAAAGTAAGTGTTATCAATGGAAAAGGAAAGTTCTTAACCAGCCATGAAATAGAAGTAATTACAGATACAAAGGAAAGAGTAGTTGTGCCCTTTGATAAGGCAATCATAGCTACAGGGTCAAAACCTATAAGAGTTCCTATACCTGGAATAGATACTGATGGGGTATTAAACAGCACAGATGCTTTATCTTTAGATTCTGTACCTGAAAGCATATGCATAATTGGTGGAGGAGTAATTGGAGTAGAGTTTGCTAACGTATTTTCAAATGCAGGCTCTAAGGTGACCGTAGTTGAGATGCTTCCTAATATTGTTGCTAATATGGATGAAGATATTGTGGAGTGTTTAAAGAACCAATTTATAGAATCAGGCATTGAAATTAATGTGAACTCAAAGGTGGATAAAATTGAAAAGCAAGGAGACCACCTTAAGGTTACAGTATCCACTCCAAAGGGAGTTAAATCCATAACTGCAGAAAAGGTTCTTGTGGCAACAGGAAGAAAACCTAACACTGAAGAACTAGGACTGGAACAAATAGGTGTAAAAACCGAAAGAGGAAGCATAATAGTAGATGATTCCATGAAGACCAACGTAGAAAATATATATGCCATAGGAGACTGTACTGGAAAAGTTCTTCTTGCCCATGTAGCTTCTGCTCAGGGAATAGTTGCAGCAGAGAGTATAATGGGCAAGTTTGTTCCAGTAGATTTTAGAACAATACCCTCCTGTGTATATACAAAACCAGAAATTGCATCGGTAGGACTAACTGAAAAACAGGCCTTGGAGAAAGGATACCGAATAAAAACAAGCAAGTTCCCACTCTATGCCAATGGAAAATCTGTTATAATGGGAGAAGTAAATGGATTAGTTAAGTTTGTAGTGGATGAAGATACAGATGAGATATTGGGACTTAGTATAGCAGGAAACAACGCCACTGAATTGATACACATTGGAGCTCTTGCTATAAGGCTAGAAGCTACAGTTAATGAAATTCTTACAACTATTCATGCTCATCCTACCGTTAGCGAATCAATACTAGAAGCAGCTCATGGCATAAATGGGTGGCCAATACACTTACCTGTAATAGATTAGGGATACGAGTATCTCGTATCCCTAAATTATTCTTAATTATAATCTACAGGAGTTATTAATCAACAAAAACTACAGGCTTAATAAGGTCTGGTTGTTTATCTTTCATCATCATTAGAGCTTCTTCTATATGATCAAATCCGTGGAATTTGTGAGTTACTAATCTTGATGGATCTATTCTGTTATACTTAACAAGCTTTATTAGTCTTTCCATTCTGTCTCTTCCGCCAGGTGTTAATCCACCAATTATAGTCTTATGAGCCATACCGCTTCCCCACTCAACTCTTGGGATTGGTAGTGTATCTCCTTCACCAAAGTAGTTTACATTTGAAATGATTCCGCCAGGCTTAACAATCTTAACAGCTGTCATTAGGATGTCAGAGTTAGCTCCTGCGATTATTACTTTGTCTACTCCTTTTCCATTAGTTAAGTCCATGATTTGGTCAATGATTGGACCATTCTTGTAGTTTACGATGTCAGTAGCACCATAGAATTGTGCTGCTTCGATTAGCGCTTTTCTGCTTCCTACTCCTATTATCCTGCTGGCACCAAGTAGTTTAGCACCTGCTATTGCCATTAAGCCTACAGGGCCTATTCCTATAACAGCAACTACGTCTCCTAGTTCAATATTTGCTAATTCAGCACCATGGAATCCTGTAGTTACCATATCGGATAGCATAACTGCTGACTCAAGAGGTATATCATCAGGTAAATGAGCTAAGTTCATATCTGCATCATTAACATGGAAGTACTCTGAGAAAACACCATCTTTAATATTGGAGAATTTCCATCCAGCTAGCATACCGCCAGAGTGCATGTGATAGCCTTGTTGACATTCTATTGTTCTCCAGTCTGGTGTAATAGCAGGAACAACTACCCTATCTCCTGGCTTGAAGTCCTTAACTTCCTTACCTACTTCTACAATTTCTCCTACAGCTTCATGACCTAATATTAGGTCTGTTCTCTCTCCTAAAGCACCTTCGAAAACTGTATGAATGTCAGATGTACATGGAGCAACTGCTAGTGGTTTAACAATTGCATCATAAGGACCAGCTACTGGCTTGTCTTTTTCTATCCAACCCACTTTGTTTATACCTAACATAGCAAAGCCTTTCATGTTATCACCTCTTAAACATTATTCCATATTTATTGTTAATTTTACAACAGTTTGAATAATTAGACAATTGACGAATGTGTTTAGTGTCATTAATTTAACAAACATAATCGTCAACTATACCTCGAAAAAATATTGAATTTTAGCTTCAGGAATCCTTTGGGTGATTATATCTCCAATGGCATTTGCCATGTTAAAAGTGTTTTCATCGTTATAGTTGATAAAGAAGTTCCACTTTCTTATGGTCACTAGCCTATACCGATGAATACATAAATCGATAAACTTGTATACTACCTCTTTGAACCATGCTTCTTCCAAGTACTTACAGCTAAGCCTTAAATCCATAGCAAATTGAGATGTTTCACTGAAATTCACCAATAGGTCAATGTTCTGCCAGTTAAAGTGAGGATTATTATCCTTCATCTTAAAGTTGTTTGGGCTAAATAGGTCAATCACAACGTTTCTAGGGGACCTTTGAGGAGTTATCTTATCCAACTTGTAGAGATATTTCAACTTGACAAAGTTGTCAAACAGATAAGACGTTTTCCAAGTATCGTTTTGACCATATTCAGGAAGCACTATGGTTTTTAGATATTGATCAATAATATCTTCAACATCGTACAGCTTTAATGTGTAGTAGTCAAAGGGACCTTTCATATATGAAAGACAAGCGCTTCTGTGCTCCAAGGGATTACATCCATACCATTTCTTAAAATGCTTATAGTAGTATTTAACATGGGAAAATCCACAGTGATCAGATATGTCTGATACGCTCATGTTGGTAGTAAGTAGGAGAAACTCCGATTTTAATACTCTCTCGTAGTTTAACCTTGACTTGAAGCTGAAATTGCTTACATCCTTCCAAAAGTGGGATAAGTAGTTTTCGGTTATGTATTCCTCCTTGGCAATATCCTCTAGAACTATTTTCTCCTGATAGTGTTCCTGCATGTATTTTACGATCCTATGGTATCTGTCAAGCTGCATTTGGCTTATGCTGTCGCTGTCTTTTTTAAGAAATTGAAGCCAGTTGAACTCCTTAACCATGGAAGCAACCATTTGATATACGGAATCCTTTAAAAGCTCTGCAGCCATAGGATCCTTGCTCATGGCATCTATTAGAACGGTTATGATGAGATTTCTAAATCGAGTCTTATATCCCTTCTTCACTTCATCATCTATATTATCGCTTTCTGATAGAGTATTTCCCAAATGATACATGTTGTTTCTGAAGAACATGTATTTTATGTAAGTGAATTCCTTTTCAAAGTAATTTAAGTCTATATATAGGCTGACCACAATAGTTCTTGATGGGCTTTTTATGGAGTGGATAGTGTTGTTGTTAATAAACCAGAAGTCTCCTTCCTTTACTATAACCTTTTCAAAATTGGATTTTACTTCTATGGAACCCTTAATAGGCAAGAGAATTTCAGTAATATCTTCATGCCAATGAATGGGGTATTTTTTGACTGATTGTACTTTAATTGCGAAAGGCATGTTGTCTTTAAACTGTATATCTTCCTTTTTCATTTTCTTCCCCCTTTGTATTTCCATATGAATACGTTAAAATTATATCACAATTTATATCCGATTCGAATAAAGAACAAACAAAAAAATCCGACCTAAGTCGGACTTGTAGGGAAATGAGTAATATTTATATATATTATGGGGAAGAAAGACCATTTGGGAAGTCTCTAGGTACATTATATGTCGAAAATAAGTCAAAGGTAAATAGGCCTTTGGTTGGATATTGAAAATGCTTTCACATCAGCTTTCCATTATCTCCAAAATGTAATTGGGTAAGTAGAAAGCTCCTCTGTGTAGGGTTTCGTTGTAGTATTTAGTCTTTAGTTGTAAACATTTCCAAAGTTCAGCTTTTTGGTCTTCAATTGGGTGGTATTTCTTGGACGCAAACCCAAACAGCCAAAGCCCTGATGGATAGGTTGGAATATTAGCTTGATAAGCTGTTGCTATGGGGAATATGTCCTTTAGCTTATGTATTGCTCTTTTAAATTGGTACTTATCTTGTTCGAAATAGGCAGATTCACACTGGTTTACCAGTATTCCATCTTCTTTAAGTGCATCAAAGCAATTTGAATAAAAATCCCTTGTAAAAAGTCCTTCTCCTGGACCTATGGGATCTGTGGAATCTATGATTATGAGATCGTAGGCATTCTTCTTATTCTTAATAAACTGAACCCCATCTTTGAAATACACATTGACCCTGCTATCATCGAATCCGCTGCTTACAAAGTGAAGATATTTTTTAGATACTTCAACTACTTTTTCGTCTATTTCAACTAAATCTATATTATCTATGGAATTGTATCTAATGAGTTCCCTTAAGGTTCCTCCATCCCCTGCTCCAATTACCAATACGTTTTTTATGTCTAGATTCACTGCCATAGGTACGTGGACTATCATCTCATGGTATACGAATTCGTCCTTTTCAGTAAGCATTATAAATCCATCTATGACTAAGACTCTTCCGTATTCATAGGTGTCAAATACATCTATTTGCTGAAAGGGGCTCTTTACAGAACACAGCTGCCTTTTTACCTTTAGAGAAAACTTGCTGTATTGGTTGTGATGTTCAGTAAACCACAATTCCACTTTTACCCCTCCTATACTATCTTTTGCTTATAGACTATGTTGTCGTATTTTCCATTGGAGTAATTGTATATCTTTTCCACAATACCCCTATCCACTTCCATAGTTTCGCACTTTTCAGCTTTCAGCTTTTTCTTAAGATATTCAAAGGCAATCCAGGGGTTCACTTCTTTGCCACAAGTGAACAGGTCAATAGCTGCATAGCTGTATTCAGGCCAAGTGTGAATGGACAGATGGGATTCTTGAATGACTACGACTCCACTGACTCCGTAGGGATTGAAGGTGTGAAATATGGATTTTACTACTGTAGCTTTTGCTCTCTTTGCAGCTTCTATCATGTATTTTTCAATGGATTCAGTATCTTTTAATATTTCAGGGTTGCAGTTATAGAATTCAGCTAAGATATGTCTTCCTAATTTTTTATCTTCCATTTTAGTAACCTCCTTTATTCCTATTTGAGCGAATATTACTTCATATTTGCTATTACTAAACTGGAAGATTGGGAGATATTTAATGATAATAAACTGAAAGTTTATAATAGATAAACGGACTGGCAATAATATAATATTAATAATTTCCCCCAGTGTCAACAGATTTGAAAAAATAACTTGGAAAAATTTAATCATGTTTTTGGACACCTACACATATACTTTCTTATAGGATGTATAAAGTGATAAGGGGGGCTTTTGATGGAAATAGTCAAGGATATCCTAAAAGTCGAAGAACAAGTAGGCCATGAAGAAGTGGAAACTCTGGTTGAAACTGAAACCTATGTAAATCAGACAAAACCTGAAATAGAAAACATCCTCTGGACAGATGGGAAAGTGGAAATCTTAAGCACTAAGATCATTGAGGATAAAATACTGGTAAATGGACTAGTTAAGTTTAAGGTGGTTTACAAGTCTAAAGAAGAGGGTCTAAACATATATCCACTAGAAGCCAATAAGGATTTTAAAGAGGAAATATTCATTGAAGGAATCAATGAATCCATGTCCGTAGAAGTAGTACCAAGTTTGGAATATATAGAGTATGATCTATTAGATGAAAGAAAGGTTTCTTTAAGAGGATTAGTGAACCTTTCTGGGAAAGTAGAACAGTCCAGCTCTGTGGAGATAATAAAGGAGATAACTGAAAAGAAAGGATTGCAGCTATTAAAGGAAAAGGTACAGTATAAGGATGTGATTAGCAGAGAAGAATCCTACGCTTTAATTAAGGAAGCTTTTGAAGTAGGAGAAAATAATCCTCCTATAGATGAAATACTAAAGATCGACATTCACCCCTATGAAAAGGAACTCAATTTATCCAGCGATAGGATGATAGTATCAGGAGTATTGGAATGCTCAGTAATATACTTTGGAGGGAATAAGATAAATTCCATAAATAGAGAGATCCCCTTTACCCACTTTATGGATGTTGAGAATATAGAATACGATTCCAAATGCCAGTTGAATATGGAAGTGGTAAGTGGAGAATATGAAGTCAGAGAAAGCTTAGAAGGTGATCCTAAAATACTAGATTTAGAAACAAAGGTCAAGATTACAGCGAAACTTTATAATCAAAAGGAAAAGGAAGTAATAATAGATGCTTATTCAACTGATGAAAAGCTTAACTTACAGATGGATGAAATAAAGATAATGGAAAATATAAAGGAAATAATCAATAAGGAGGAAATATCAAAGGAGATAAGCCATAAGGAGTTTAAAGAAATATATGCAGTAGAAGGCAATCCAAAGATAATAGATAATCAATATGTAGATGACAAGATAGTCATAGAGGGAATACTTCCTTTGACCGTATACTACATGGATAGTATAAATGATCAAATTACCACCTACAAGGAAGAAGTCCCCTTTAAGTTCTACGTAAACGTAGATAATGTGGCAAAAGATGTAGTAATAAATGCTCGTTCCACTTTGGAAAGCATTAAGTATAACTTAAAAGATGATGTGTTGCTTATAAATGGGAAGATCAAGAACCACATATTTGTTAACAGGGAGAGGAAGATTAAAGTAGTAAACAACATAGAAGAAACAGGTGAGCTAATAGATAAGAAGTCAAGACCAAGCATAATAGTATACATGGTTCAAAAAGACGATAAGCTATGGGATATTGCTAAAAGATACAACACTACCATGGAAGAGATAATAGAATCCAACAATATAATCAATCCATCCAGCTTGATGCCTGGAGAAAAAATAATCATAGAAAAGAAGGTGGACATAGATTTCTAGTATCACATATGTGATTTTATGATATAATATATCCGTCAATCTATATAAAAGGGAGAATATAAAACTCATGGAAGAAATAGTTATAGATGCTTATGGGAAGATAAATTTGGCATTGGACGTATTGTATCCTAGAGATGACGGATATAACGAAATAGATAC
>ENA-OWOZ01003356-OWOZ01003356.1-bioreactor-metagenome-genome-assembly--contig:-NODE-3356-length-10577-cov-2.506190_pt1 | contig 10577 bp, 10 predicted proteins | sample MGYA00238140_ERZ651804 | MGnify/ENA primary metagenome ERZ651804 (study PRJEB26910, sample SAMN07631232) | bioreactor metagenome | isolation source: Switchgrass digestor | place: USA: Dartmouth... | reverse complement strand
CCGATCATATTTTGGCAAAAAATGCGTAAGAAGGAGTTGTTTTACATTACATATTTTTCCGATTTCCGCAGCCTCTTTGGCCGATAAATGAGGGGTGGAAGGGGTTTTATCCCTTTCAAGCACGGCACTTTCACACAGCAGCAAGTCTGCATCTTTTGCCAGTTCTATAAGAGCGTCGCAATATTTTGTGTCTCCTGAATAGACAAATTTTTTATTGCCGTTTTGGATGCAAATTCCGTAGGAGTCAACGGCGTGATCCATCTTTTCAAACCGAATGGTTAAACCTTTATAGGAAAATTGCCTATTTTCTTCTATCGGACGCATCAAAAAAGCATTTTCATATTGGATCTGATTAAAAATTTCCTGCGGGCTCGCAGGGGCATAAAGCGGAATGGAGGAAACATCCTTAGAAAGCGCAATGGCATATCTTAAAACCATGATATCCGATAGATGATCGCTGTGCAAATGGGATAAAAGGATCATGTCCAAATCATTGATATCTTTCACAATTTGAAACAGTCTGCTAAGGGTTCCGTTTCCGCAATCCAGCAAAATCTTTATGTCTTCATATTCAAACAGATATCCGGAGCATGCGCCTCCTGCCCTGGGATAAGGGCCGCAATTTCCTAACACTGTAATTTTCACAGTTGAAGCACCTCACTTTCCTTCTTATGATTGTTATATTACCATATATTCTCATGAATATGTAGTAGAATTTTCCTTCGTTAAACCTTTTGCAGCAATGTCCATTCAGGTTTTATTGTTCAAAAAAATATTTTGGCAATAGATTGATTTCGCGTTTATTTCAGGTTTGGATCCGCCCATTTTTTGATGGCGAAGTTCATCTATTTTTAAAAACAGTTGCTTGCGTGCTTATTGCTTATTTTTTACGGATTTTTATTTCTCATACAAGGCAATATCAGGCGGATTCCACTTTTTCGATTTTCAGGTTGGAAAAGAGAAAGGATGCGTTTTTTACCGAATCCGCTTTAAAATACAAGGAATCCTGTCGGGAAAACTGCGTATACTATCTTTGAAACGATCATTTTATCATAAAACAGGGAAATGAAATGATCGTTTCTGCAGGAAGAAAGCTTTCTACCATTGAAAATTCAGTAGAAAATCAGGATGATCGAAATAGGGAGAATGAACATCCGGGCAAAGGGATGACAAGCCGGGATGACCGATAGGAACAGCAGAGAGAAAACAACCAATCCATCAACAAAACCTGCCTGCTTTTCAGCAGGCAGGTTTTGTATTTTTGGAAGAGGATAAAACTACCTGACATATTCAAAAAAAAGATACAAAAAATACAATATATGAAAACGAGATTTATTCTTTATGGATTGATGGGTTGGTGCTTGGAAGTATTTTGGACAGGACTTGGGTCTTTAATAAGAGGAGATGCAACATTACATGGCTGGACATATATTTGGATGTTTCCGATATATGGGCTGGCAATTCTCCTTGAACCGGTTCATGATCGGATCCGCAGTTGGCCGGTAATCGCGAGAGGAGGTGTCTATACGGTATTAATATTTGCAATCGAATATGTTACCGGCACTGCGCTTCGCATGCTATTGGGCGTGTGCCCGTGGGATTATTCTGCAAGCAGCCCTTATTCCATTCACGGGGTGATTCGGCTGGATTTTGCTCCGTTTTGGTTTGTCGTAGGGCTTTTGTTTGAAAAGGTGCACGATGCATTGGTCGGAATGAATCGATTAAAGAAAGCATCCTAAAAAATAGATATCCAAATTGATTTTGTTTTCTTCAATATCCCTGCAAAGGGATTTTTTTGTGTTTTGGCTTTGTTTTTGTACAGTTCAGGTGATATAATTTAAAATATGTGGGATTACATTCAGATAAAAAATGAGGGCGGGTAGTCATGCGCAGTGCAGTCATTCGAGACAGGTCTTTTTATAAAAATATGTTTTCCATTGCGATTCCTGTAACGCTGCAGAATCTGATCACTTCTTCGCTAAATATGGTGGATACCGTTATGATTGGGGCGCTCGGGAGCAAGGCGATTGCAGCGGTGGGGATATCCAATCAATACTTTTTTTTGTTTACGCTGTTCGTATATGGGTTAAGTAGCGGAGGGAATGTATTTATTGCCCAATTTTGGGGAAGAAGAGACGTTGAAAACATTCGAAAAACGATGGGGGTTATATTGATCACAGGCTGTTTATTTAGCCTGTTATTCAGCAGTATTGCCATTCTTTTTCCTTCTGTCATTACCAAAGTGTTCCTAAAAGATCCGGTTGTGATTCAACTGGCGGAAGACTATCTGAGGGTCGTAGGGTTCAGCTATATCATGACAACAATTTCTTATGCATATGGATTTGGCTTAAGAGGAATCGGGCAAGCCAAATTGCCGATGATCATCAGCGCGATTGCTTTATGTATAAACACAGGGCTGAATTATGTGATGATTTTTGGAAAATTTGGATTTCCTTAACATCTTTCAGCTTATTTATACATACTTCATAATTGCTAAAATCTGGTTCAAAACCATATATTTTTTCATATTTACCATTACACCATTTTAGGAAATTAAATATTGTTTCACCATTATAACATCCACAATCTATATAAACCTCATGTTCTGTCGGCTTAAATGCTGGGAAGTCAAAATATGTTGTTCCACAAAAACCCCATACTGCACCAGCACGTAACAACAAAATGTGTGTTGGCTTAATATTATATAGCAATAATTGTCTGAATACCTTTGCCTGTGCTTCCAAGTTTAAGACAGCCACTATAATATAACAATGATTATATTTTTTTGCCAATTCAACAGGTGGAATTACTTGTAATCCATCAAATTTCTTACCATGCTTGGTTTTATCATTATCCGAAAAAGCTACTACTTTAAAACCAAGTTCATTCAACAACTGATATGAAACATGACCTCTTTCACCTGCTCCGAATATAACATATTCAGCCTTCTTTGCTTCTTCAAAACTATTGAAATAATCCACTAGTCCTAAATCATGCCATTCTTTCTTTTTTATATAAGGAAAAATAGCATCACACATCTGACTCCAACTTATACAACCCATTGCATATTTATATCGTGCTTCAAATATCTTTCTTGATTCCTCATCATATAATGAATCATATATTTCTAACAATTGCTTTAGTTCATCTCTAAACTTCATAAACCTTTTCCTTTCAATGTATTCATATGTTTAATGCAAATCCTATTACTGCACGATCTTGATCGCAATCTCCTCTATATATATGAAATCTTTCCGAATTGCTAGTAAAATAGTAAATATCTTTATTCTTACATATAAATGGTTCAAATAATTGGGGTATAATATTTTTATCTTCATTAGTTCTTAGTACAAATCCTGCCTGTTCCATAATTTCTTTTGATATACCAACTGAATAGAGATCAATATATTCATAGTTATTTTCATTCATTAATTTATCAAGTTCATTACCAATATATGACATATCGCTATCTTCTCCGATAAAATCAACTATTTTGCATATCTTATTACCCTTTACTTGTACTTCTCTCATAACAATTAAAGAGCGATTCTTTTCACCTTCATTTTCAATAATATATACCTTATATTTATGATGTGGCACATCAAAATACCTATGCTTTATACACCAAGCATCTTTATATGGATTTGCATTCTTATTTTGTGTAAAATCATATAATCGTTCTAGTTCATCAAAGGTTTTGACATATTTTAGTTTCCTACATCCCGATCTAGATTTAATAATTTTTTTTTCTTGTACTACAGCTACATTATACCTTTCTCTGTCAGCCAGTTTATAAAAATGATCCATTACACCTGTTTCATATCCTAATAATTCATAGATTATTAGAGCATTAGGTCTAACACCACAAGACGAAATTGTCTTAGCTTGCATATTTTCGGCAATATACTTAATCATGGATATGCTATTAAATCTATGATTATTTTTATCTACTAACAACAATACCAGCTGGTAATCCTTTTCCTTTTCCCTATTCGTTACTATCAAACCGCAGGTGCCATATATTTTTTTGCTTATTTTCCCTTCTCCAATCACAAACATAAATTCTCCATCAATCACATGGAAATGCTCATAATACTCTCTATTTAACGGCCATTCCTTGCTTAAGAAATTTTGCACCTTCTCTAAATCTTCGTATTTAGCCTGTCTTACAACAACTTCTTCTATCATACATATACACCTTTATTCTTTTCTAAAAGTTCAATTATCCCCATATCCAAATGCATTAAAAATACTACCTTACTATTATTTATCGCAGGTGCTCTTTCTGGTTTTTGAATTACCATGTATCCTCTTTGTTTTAATCTTTCTATATCCCTATCCATATCATCTGTCTCATAGCAAATATGATATGGCATATTCTTATACTTACCAGCCATCTTATAAATAACAGACTCTTTTGTTTTAGGTTGCACTAATTCAATGATAATACCACCGTTTTCAATAAAGCAAATATTTATATCACGAATCTCATCATACTGATTTTTCTGCAATATTTTAAAACCTAATCCCTCGAACTCCTTTATTGAGTTCTCCATATTATCTACAATATAACCTATATGATGTACCTTCATGATTCATTTCCCCTGTTTACATTTTCCTTTATATATCTTATAATATCTCCTACTGTAACAAGCTTCCCAATATCTTCGATATCAAATTTGAATTTAAACTCTTTTTCAACAGAAAGTAGAATTCTTATATGTGTTAGTGAATCCCATTCTTCAAGATCACCATATCCCATTTCTTCAGTAATATTTAGTAATTCGTCATCAAAAACCTCGCGAAATATGGCTAATAGTTTGCTAAAGATTTCCTTATCATTCATCCCACTTCACCTCAATTACTTGGTTCATTTTTTTATATTTATCTGTAAGCTTATATTCCCACACACTTTTTCCTTCTGTGCTTTCTACCTCTGTAAACCCTAGTTTCTGATACAAATCGAAAACAGATTTGTTTTTATTTGTATTGATATATATTCCTTCGAGCACCCTAATTCCCCTTGTCATACATTCCTCTATTAAGGCATCAAACATCATATATTCTAAATTTCTTTTGAAAACTCTGCAACTCATAACCCATGATATAATACTAAGCTTTTTATCTTTGCTAATTTCACCTATTAAAGCTGTAACAATACCATTATCTCCAAATTTATCACACAACTTCGCACTCATTGTAACGTAATAGCTTGAATCAATATAACTTTCTATCTCTGACTGAGTAAATCTTCTTCCTGTCAAATTGAACTGATTTGTTTTGTTTATCAGTTGAGTGATCCTTTCAATGTTCCTTTCAGAAAATCTGCTTATGTTTGCCTTCATTTCAAGTGATTTTAGATAATCATCATAACTATCAAATAACATTCTTAAGTTTTCTCTTGCTATGTTAGCTTTATAAAACTCTGTTCTATGTTTATCGTCTTCAGAAAAACTCACGCTCTCAAAAAAGCCACTTTGATCTAAAATCTTCCGATAAGATTCTGGCCCTTCTAAAACAGGTATTTTAATGCCAGGTATGAATGCTGCTACGCTATCCCTCTCAACTTCATTATCATCAATGAAAACAAAGCTTTCTGGGAGTAGATTAATCTCTTTACTTATATCACTAATATTTATATATTTTTCATTCCAATTTGCCTTAATAATAGCAAAATCATCTTCTTTCAAGATTCCCTTGTCACTGTTTAATCCCAACCGCGCTGTTTCGTCTTCATTTTTGGAACAAACACATAATATAATTCCTCTTTGTTTTAAATATTTCAGATATTGTTGGAGTTCACTATAAGCAATTCCTTCTGGTGTTTCAATCCCTAGTTTTATATTCTCCAGACCATCGTCACCAATAATACCTCCCCATAGGGTATTATCTAAATCAGTTATTACTGCTTTCTGATTCTTACCATAAATGGCTTTTATAATATTAGCTACATTAAAAGCAAGAAGAGGTATGGCTTCCATATGTAGCCCATATTTATACAAATGCCAGAACCTAGACTCTGACCATTTTTCTAAACCAAACCACGCAGATAGATAGTGGATATCGCATATATGCATATTTGAATTCTTCAAGGCATATTCCGAAAGCAATTCATTTAATGTAAGTACATATTTGTTTATTGCATTTTTGTAATAACAATCTGCATTTCCAAATACTCGATAAGGCATTAGTTCAAAATTATTCTGTATAATTGGGCACCTATACTTATAAAACAAGTTTTCCCATACAGACTTAAACCTTTCAAATTCCATATGCTTTAAGTTATCTACATCAGATTCGTTCATCAGCGGTGTTGGTAACATACTTATATTTTTGTTAGTAGTATGAATATATATTATATCTGGTTTAAATTCATCAAGTTTCTGGTTTTCAAAAACGGACTCTTCATAAAATCGATTGTATTGGCCTTCATAAAAAACTGGCTTAATACCATTGTTTAAAAGAAATATTTCTAATACACTCTTCACATCTCCGATAGTTGAACCAGACAGAATTGCTATTCTTTTTTCTATGAATTTCTCATTTTTAAGCAATTCTTTTTTTAACCTCTTCTGTTTCTTTAAAATTTCTATACTATTAAAAGGATATTCTAATTCTTTCATAATTACAGTTTCTCCTTAACATCTAATATTGCTGCCAGTAAGGCATCATAATCTTCTTCTGACAAGTTTCCCATATGACCAATTCTCAGTAGTTTGTCAGCTAGATCTCCCCCAGAGGGTGTAACTACATACCCATACTTATCCATTAAATATTGAAAAATTCTTTTTGCGTTACTTTCAAACAATAATGGGGTCAATGCATTGGACAAATTATATTGTGGTATATGAAATCCATAATTAATTGCTGCATTTCTAAAGTATTTTGATAATGCATGTGTTCTTTCTATTTTCTTTTCCAAACCCATGTCTTCTATATATTGCATCATATTAGCAAACTCTAACAGTACACCAATAGCTGGTGTAAATGGCGTCTGCCCGCGTTCAAAATTGTTAAGATAATCATTGAAGTTGAAATAGATACTATTTATAGAGTTTCTTTTAACACGCTCCTGTATCAATCTTGGGCTTAATACCACAAAGGATATCCCGGGTGATAACGCTAACGCCTTATGAGAACTAAATATAGCTGCATCAATATTACTGTTTTCCATGTTAAACTCATCTGCGAATATAGAGCTTATTGCATCAACAATCAAATATAAATTATTCTTTTTACAGAACTCAGTTATTAACTTTAAAGGGTATAATTTCCCTATAGATGTTTCATGAATATTAACTAGAAAACCTGTATATCCTTTTCCATTAAATTCTTCCAATCGTTCCTTTGTTAAATCTTCTTCCATAGAAAGTCTGATTTCTGTATATGGTATTCTATGGGCTATGCATATTTGCACAAACCTGTATCCAAATGTTCCTCCGGAGACTATAAGCAACTTATCATTCTCATTAAAGCAATTCATTATTGTTGCTTCCATTGCACCTGTTCCAGAAGTGGTCAAATATATTGTTTTTGCACCTATAGGAGCAAAAATGTGTTTATGCAATAATTTGTCTGCCTCTAACATCAATCCTGAAAATTCATCAGTACGGAAATATGGAATTTGCTTTCCCGCAACATTTAATGTTTCAGAATACATTTCAACAGGTCCCACTGTGAATAACTTCATTTTATTAATTCCTCTACTTTCCCACCTTTTTTTGAGATATAATTTAAAATTCGTTCATAATCATCAAAATAATCAATCTCTGACCAAAACAATCCATCCACATCTTTTGTAAAAATATCTCTTTCATTGTTATCTGTAAATGAATAAATAATATCCTCCCACCACATATGATGGTTCTGCTTATTTATTAAATAATTCAATCTATTTGTAAAGTCAGCAATAAATTGACTTCTAATTTTGGCAATCCCTACATATTCACATTTTCTTATCTGTAATGGCAAGTCTTTTCCATATGCTTTTATGCTTCCGTTATCATTGGTAGAAAAGAAATAATCACCAGTTGTTGTTCTTGATTTATCAACCATCATAACCACATCTCGTTCATCTTCTATAACTTTATATAATATCTCTTTTGGAAAAAACACATCTGCATTAAGTATTAAAATATCTTCATCAGTTTTCAGTTCATCTCTTGCAAACCACAAACTTGCTATACTATTTGTCACATCAAAGAATGGGTTATAATAATATGTAACCTCTAGGCCATTCAAGGCCTCTTTAACTTTGTGCTGCTGATAACCCACACAAACTACCGTATCGATTCCCTCTGATTTCATCATCTCAATTGTTAGCCTGATAAGAGGTACTCCATTTACTGGCAAGGTTGATTTCGGAACAGCTTTAACCATTCTTGAAATCCTTGTTCCTTTACCAGCTGCTAACAAAATCGCCTTCATTCGTTACCACCTTCTCTCTTTAAATCTTCATATAAATTTCCCACATCAACTATTGCTGGCATATGCTTTTGTGTTCTACCGCTCATTCTAGGATATTTCATATAATCTTTGGAATAAGAATACCGCAGATAATAATCCCAAAATTTAGTTACATAAAACATGTGACCTTCAAACTCCATTTCTATTAAATTGTCATAGAGTTTTCTTTCATTCACAGGATTCTCAATGAAATTTCTGACGACATAAAAAAAGGTCAATCTCTCTGAAGGCTTTTTAATCTTTGTTGCATGCTTCATGAACATCATATAGCTTTTTTTATTTGACACTTTTGATAACAGTCGATAATATTGCCTTTTTATAGGATTTCTCTCACTTGCATGTCCAATATGTGCCCATGTCATTGTTTTAAAAAACTTACAAACCTTATCCTGATACCAGTGTCCTATTCTTGTTGATGGACCATTAAACAATGGTAATATATCAATAAGAATTCCTGGATGGGTATTAAAACTTTCTCTACCTTCTTTTGAATACTTTGTGCCATTCCTCTTCAGTTGAACATATACCAAATTACAATCCAAGTCAGACTCCTGTGTTTTTAAAAAATACTTGTCTTGGTCTAGTTCTTTACTCGCAGCTTCAATAAACTTCTCGTATTCTTCATAAAGCATAAATACGTCAATATCATCATCCCATGGGATAAAGCCTTTATGCCTAACTGCACCAAGTAGAGTCCCCGCTCCAAGCATATATTTGATATCGTATTTTCTACATATTCTATCAAACTCAATCAATAAATCTAGTTCGACTAACTGAACCCTTCTTAATATTTCAGGGCCTTCTAATGCTGCTTGATTTATTTTTAACTCCTCATATTTTTTTCTATAATTCTTACCATAAAAATCTATCAAGTATTGTTCAATATCAAAAACAGAATAGTATTCTTTTCCTTCAAATTCATATAATCGCCGCTTTGTGTATTGGGTGGTTTTAATAATGCTTCCTTTATTTTTTTTGGCAGAAGGAACATAGATATATTTTGTAGGTTTTGTATACTTGTTTAATATAGTTTCTATTTTTTGAAAATCATCATCTTTCTTTTTTCGATAATAATATGCAGACATTATCTTTTTAAATGTTACTTTTCTAGCTTTAATCATTCCAGGTGTAATACATCTTGAGTTTAATATTTTATAGTACTTTATATACGATTTTTCAATTTCTCTATACTCTTTTATTGTATCGCCTGCATAAAATGCTGGTAATATATCGATATAAAAATCATAATATTTTTCATCTTTCTCTCTGCCCATACCCAATTTCACTCTGCTTCTTTTAGCTAACCTTATATAAAACTCATCAAACTGCTCTGTATTATTGTGAGTAATCAAATAATATGGTGTTCCTTTTAATTCATTTTCACATATTTCAATGAACTCTTTAAGTTCATGATTTAGTAAAATTACTGTTACTGATGCAGCCCAAGGCATAAATCCCTTTTTTAAGTATATTCCCATTGCTGTGCTTCTTCCTAAAACATAATGAAGATTATATTTCCCACATATCTGCACAAAATAGTCTAGTAATTCTATAGCTACTATTTGTGCTGGATATAATGATTTATTTAATGTCTTATCCATATATCATTTCCCTACTTTTTAATTATTGATTATTAACTATATAAATATCTAATGAGTTTATAATAATACCTCTCTTTTTATATTCATGTAGGCATTATATCCTGCATTTCCATTCATATTTACGAAAGCTTGTTTTATCATTTCCATTCTTCTTTCATATAGTGGATCTTCACCCGCTTTTACCATCTCGACAAATTCATCAAACGATATACTATTAGATCCAAACCGGAAATAATTAATACCTCGGTCAATAGGTGCACGAACGCGAGCTTCTTCACTTAGCTGTGTTTGAAAAATCATTACAGGTTTACCAAGTACCATATATTCATTTATTAGTGAACTCCATGTTGAAATCAATGCATCTGAATAGCAGAATGCCGGCCTATAATCTTCTAAATTATCTATGACACAATTTGAAGATTCCAATAATGTTTTCTCAAAATATTGAATGTACTCTAAACACTCTGGGAATCTATCTGTAATCATATTTTTCAATAGAGGATGGGGTCT
>ENA-OWOZ01003347-OWOZ01003347.1-bioreactor-metagenome-genome-assembly--contig:-NODE-3347-length-10609-cov-3.195025_pt1 | contig 10609 bp, 9 predicted proteins | sample MGYA00238140_ERZ651804 | MGnify/ENA primary metagenome ERZ651804 (study PRJEB26910, sample SAMN07631232) | bioreactor metagenome | isolation source: Switchgrass digestor | place: USA: Dartmouth... | reverse complement strand
CAGACGTGTGCTCTTCCGATCTGTAACATCCCCTTATAGGGGTAGAGCAAACCACCCGTTGGACGGGTGGTTATGATTTCCTAGAGTTTTCAGGTTACATCCCTGCATTCCACGACTGGCAGGCATAATTTCCCTGTCATTTTTTCAAATAGGCCTTCATCAACTCCCTGGCTATCGGGGCGGCTGATCCTCCTCCGGTAGTACCACTGTATTCAAGGATTACAGCGACAGCTATCTTTGGATTCTCCACCGGCGCAAAAGAAATAAACCAGGCATGGTTCTTGGCTTCTCCCTCTGCCGTCAGCTCGTTTTCTGCCGATCCGGTTTTCCCGGCCACATTCACCCCTTCTATGGCTGCAGATTTACCCGTTCCCGACTTTACCACCTCGCGCATCATCAGCTTGATGGCTCCTGCCGTCTGAGTGGACATCACATTGTACAGAACCGATGGTTCCGTCACTTTTATTTCATCTCCGTCATGGGATACAACTCGGCTCACCATGTAAGGCTTCATCATAACTCCATTGTTGGCAATGCATGATGTTATCATAGCCATATGCAGAGGTGTGACCTGGAGTTTGCCCTGTCCTATAGCGACCGATGCCATATCCGTTTTTCCCATGCTGTCATAGGGAAAACGGCTTTTGGTGACAGGGATTTCAAAAGGTATATCCTTTCCCAGTCCGAATCTGTCGGCAAGACTCCTCAAGACGTTTTCCCCCAGCTCAACTCCCACCTGGGAAAAGAAAACATTGCTGGATACGGCTAAAGCTTTTTTCATATCTATTTTTCCATAGGCTTTTTTTCCGGTATTGGAAAAGGGTTTTCCATCTATGGTGACAGTACCTTTGTCTTCTATTACAAGGTCTTCCATCCCGTTTTCCAAAGCTCCGGCGCTTATCACGGTTTTGTAGGTTGAACCCGGCGTATAAAGGCCCTGGGTGGCACGGGGAAGGAATATCGCATCCTCCGACTCCACCATGGCCTGCCAGTTGGCACTGAGCTTATCTTCGTTGGGGTCAAAGGCAGGCTTGCTCACCAAAGCCAATATTTCTCCGGTTTTTGGGTTCATCGCAACCACTGCCCCATTTCTGTCTCCCAACAGCTGACTTGCCAATTTCTGCAGTTCATGGTCCAGTGTAAGATAAACATCATCTCCATATCTCATGCCGGATTCATCCCGGTTGCCAAAATCGAATATGCCTCTTTCGCTGCCCAACAGATAGTCATTATATGAAGCTTCCAGCATGGATTTCCCATAAGTTCTGGAATTATAGCCTATCACATGGCTGTACAGTGACCCATGGGGATAGGTGCGCTTCCAACCGTCCTCGGTTTTTGGACTGTCAGCCAGCACGATGCCATTTTTGTCCAAAATCCTGCCCCGTATGGTATCTTCCTCTGCTTCCCACTGCCTTTGGTTGTAAGAATTTGTGATAATCCTGTCCTTTACAAAAAGCTCGAAGTAGGTGAGATATACTACGAGGCTTAAAAACAGAACGCTCATTACAATCAATATATGAATGACCTTTCTATCTTCCTTCATCCGAAATGCTCCCTTCATCCTGTCCGCCTTCTCTTGACACGGCTTCCAGAATCCCTAACTGAATAAAGCTCGTCGTAAGAGAACTTCCCCCATAGCTGATAAAAGGAAGAGTTATTCCTGTCAGGGGAATGAGCTTTATTACTCCTCCAATGATGATAAATGTCTGAAAACCAAACATACACGTTATTCCCAAAGCTACTGCCTTTTTGAAAGTATCTCCGGTTTTGAGCACGATTTTGATCCCCCTGTAAGCCAGCAGGAAATACAGCAGAATGACGGCCACTCCTCCGAATATTCCCATCTCCTCACATATGGCCGAGAATATGAAATCCGTTGTGACTTCCGGGATATAATCCGGCCTGCCCATACCCAGCCCTGTTCCGAAAAAGCCGCCGGACCCTATGGCAAACAGGGATTGGGTGATCTGATAACCTTTTCCTGCAATATCGGCCCAGGGATTCAGCCATGTTACAACACGAACCCTTATGTGATACAGTGCAAAATATCCGGCTGTCCCTCCTAAAGCCGCAATTATCACATTTAGAAGCAAAAACTTCATATCGGCGTCAAAAACATACATCATGGTAATGTATATTATAAAGAACAGCAGCGCCGTTCCCCAGTCCCTCTGCATCACAAGAAAACCCATAAACATATATACAATTGCCATGAGGGCTATCCTGCCCTTTATCTTTATCTGTTTAAGTTTTAAGGTCAGGGCATTCAAAAATATCTGCTCCGAGTGGGTTAAATAGCATGCCAGTGTAAATATAAAAAGTATTTTTATAAGTTCCGATGGCTGAAAACTGAAGCCTTTTATGACTATCCAGTTGGTGGAACCTTTTATATTGCTTCCAAACACCAAAGTAACCAGGAAAAGGCCAAAAGAAGCAAAAGCATAGGCATACATCAGCTTATTCCATATCTTAATCCTGATATATATAAAATAGCTTAGAAAGAACAGGACAATTCCTCCGGAAAACCATACTATCTGCTTAAACCCAAGTCCTCGATTTAACCGGTAAATCATAATAAATCCAACACTTGCCAGCATGGAAACTATTAAGAACAGATATTCATCTCCCAGTTCCTTCTTAACTATAAAAAGGTAAGTGCCTGCTATCAAAGTTATTATCAAAAGACCGGCACCTAATATATAAAAGTCATGGGGCTCCCTATAAAAAAACAGCAGCCCGAAAGCCAGGATATCAGCAAGCACCACCAGGCTGACAGGCCTTTTGTAGCTGGCGATCAGCATAGTATTCACTCCTTCTAATTCTCAACATACAGAAAATCCATCTGGCCTATATGTATTTTATCACCATCTCTTAAATATACCGGATCCCTTCCCAACCTCTCACCATTGACAAAGGAACCATTGGTACTGTTCAAATCCTGCATGGAGGTTCTCCCGTCATGTACGGTAAATCTCACATGCTTGCCTGACACATAAGGGTCTTTTATGACAATGTCATTTTTATTGGACCGGCCCAGCTCCATGTTCCCATCCAAGGTATATGTTTCCTCAACCTTAAATCCAAGATCCTCTCTCCTGTTTATCAGCTTGATATATGGGAGGTTCTTTCCCTTTTTCATGCCATGCTTTCCTTTCGCTCCCATTGAGCTTATATCAAGGTATATAAGGCGTATGATGCCATATATAAACAGGTAGATGATAGTGATAAAAATATATTTCATTATCGACGACAATATCTCGTACAATCCAAAAACCTCCTGTCATGCGGCAATACAGCTGCAAACCAAAAGCCAAAAAGCAGCGCCTGCTACTATTATAACAAAAAAAACGCCGTAAAATATATAGGCGCTTGCCACCTTCTTTAAATTAACTCATTGTGCTGGCCTTTCCGGTAGCATTATAATCTAAATTATATAACAAACCTGCGCAGGATTTAAATAATGCTGCATTGTGCAAAACCCCGATAAAGGCAATCCTTTTGTCCTTTTACTGTTTCTGCCGCATTTTTCGCACCGCCTGTAATTAATGCTAAAAAGCAGCTTGAATCAGGCTGCCGGTTATAGTAAAATGCAATAAGCGGACTCTTTATAAAATTATCTCGAAAGGAATTGGTCATATGGCAAATCCTACCTATCCCCAAAGTGAATGCTGTGTACAGAAATATTTGGAACGCATAGGATATAACGGACCGCTGGATGGTAGTGCCCGGACATTGTCGGCACTGCAGGAGGCTCATGTACATGCCGTACCTTACGAAAATCTGGACATACTCATGGGACGCAAGCTATCTCTGGAAATCCCCGATCTTTATCAAAAAATAGTCGTCCGCAGGCGTGGCGGGTACTGTTTTGAACTCAACGGCCTGTTCGGATGGCTGCTTCGCGAGCTTTCCTATCCGGTAACCGATTATTTCGCACGGTTTTTAAGGGATGAAACAACCATCCCCATGCGCAGGCACAGAGTACTGAGAGTAGAAGCTGAAGGTCAAACCTATATATGCGACGTGGGTGTTGGAGGTCCTTCTCCGGCTCGTCCGTTGCTTCTGGTGGAAGGCTTGGAGCAAAGGCAAGGAGACGAAGCCTACCGCTTCCAAAAAGATCCCCTGCTGGGATGGGTAGTGCAAGAATTTCGTCATGGGGAGTGGTCGCCCTATTATTCCTTTACTGAAGATCCCCAGCTTCCCGTGGATTTTGTAGCAACCAATTACTACTGTGAAAACTCACCCGATTCCATATTCAGAAAGGAAGCCATGATTTCCATAAGAACTGTGGAGGGACGTAACACCGTGGCAGGAAAGGAATTTCGTATTTTTAACCGGGATGGTGTAAAGACCTTTATTCCTGAAACCGAAGAAGCATACAAAGAAGCATTGAGCAAATATTTTGGCATCGTGCTGGATTAGCTATATGCCATTGAATTTGAGATAAACATCCCATCTACATCATACAAAAGTGGTTGTTTCAGTCTTTTCATTCCGCAGGACGTGCAAGAAACCAGCTGAGCATCCCTGGAGCAAATAATCTTTAACGACCTTGGTTTTTACATGATGGTGTATCATGCCTTTCCGTATTTTTGCTCCCCATGGCTTTCTCCAAATCATGCTTGTGTTCCTATGCCATAAAAAATGCTTCAGCTGGTTTGCATCATCATATCTCACTTCTGGGATTCTGATGCTCCGAAAACACTCTGATTCTGGTTTGGACTGCCTCGTCGCCCCAATTTCGGAGTCCGGCGTTCCAATGCAGCCAGTGAAATTTCTATATCCTCGTATACCTCATCTGCGGTATGGCAGCCTACGGTCACCATGTCACAATCCCGGATGGTACTCCAGGAAAAATTGAGGCCTACAAAAGGTGTGCATCTTCCTGCAGCCATAGGTTTGATGGTCATGACAGGTTTTTTTGCATTGTGAATGATACCTGCAACCATCTCAACCTCCACCTGCATCATGAAACCCATGCAGTTATATATCTGTATATAAGTTTGTACGTCATAGTTATTGGCATCGCAATAAACAACAATTTCCGGCATATGCGCAGAAAGTCCCGGTATCATGCCGGCCTCACGAATCATATAAGTATAATCGCTGATCCTTTCTATTGTTTCTCTCTGTCTGTTTACCAGCTTTTCAACACTCGAATGATGCAGGAGGCAGAGGGATGATCCTATTTCTGCACTTTTTTTGATAATCTTTTCTGTCTCCGCCCTTGATTTCTTGTTGTTCGCCACATTCACAATAGGTGTATCCACTATTATCATTTTTTTGCCGGTTTTATCCTCGGTATAGCGGATAGCATCCACAAGAATTTCATTCTGGCTTGCAGGAGCCATAATAGTATCAACACCATAATCAAGGAATGCCTTAAGCACCGGATAAAAAGACTCGGCGCTACTATACCGCTCACGGATCATTTTGTCAGCTGCTGGTCCGGTGTGGCTCCATCCAAGCAGCCAGTTTGTGCCGATAATCATGCGTGATAAAGACAGATTTTCTACTGTAGTACGTGGAAATTGTACACATGCATCCATAACTTTTCCCCCTTTGCCTACAGCTTTGATTATGTCCAATTAAAAGCACCAGGCTATTATTTCATTCCGAACATTTTTTCCTTCAAATCCAGATAGTACAGATAATCTTGAGGTTTCACATTCGGCGGGCATCTGTGGTCACAGAACGGTATGTACCCTCCCTTTTCCACCAGCGGAACAAGGGTTTCCAGATATGCTTTTATTGCCTCCCGTCCGGCACCCAGCTGTATTTTATCCACACCGCCCATAATTCTCAATTCACCTTCATACTTTGAAAGAAGCTCTGCCGGGTGGGCACATCCGTTTACCTCAAAAGGAAACAGGCAGTTGACTCCTCCTTCCAAAAAGTATGGAAGAATTGGCCTTACATCGCCGTCGCAATCTATATACCAGATGTCTATCCCATGTTCACGGAGCTTTTTGCTGATCCTTTTATACCGTGGCATCACAACGTTTTTGAAGAAATCTACCGTAACGATAGGTCCGTTCTTAAAGCAGATATCTTCCCAGCCTGATGCAAAGTCAAAATCAAAATGAGGAAGAACCTGGTCCAGGAAATCCTCCACCAGCACACAGCAGGTTTCCACCATATCCTCCACCATGTCGGGATAATCATAGCAAGCATAAGCCAGGCCTTCAAAAGTGAGCATATCCCGGATCTTTCCTATCATCGATCCACAGTCCACGCCCAACGGATAGTCACGATCGGCAGGATGGATCTTCTTCAGCTTTTCAATATCAACTTTTCTTGCAGGGTCATCCCTCCGAAAACGTTCTTCCTTGCACCTTTTCCAATCCTCCGGAGTAACTACTGTAGGCTTTATGTAATGGGGTATCGTATCATGACCGTCCTTTGGAACCTCTGCCAGCAGACCGTCGGAATTCATTATTATCCTGGTATTTTCCCGTTCCTCTACCACCTCGTTGGGAAATCCCGGGCTCATCCATACATTCCCGCCTATTACGGAAATTTTATCGAAGTTGAAAAACAAGTCCGCTTCCCAGTTGTTCTTTATTCCATTTTCGACAAATATGTCCCATTCCTTAAAATTCTCATCCCAATAGCCGAATTCCATATTGAAGCAGCGGTCCACCGCTTTATAGTGCATCTGGTTGTTAAACCTTTCCCTGTCGGTCATAGTACCTTTCCACTTTGGTCTGCAAGGTGTAATGGCCATTTTTCATCGCTCCCCTCAAGAAAATATCTCTACTAAAGGCTGAAAGCCTAAATATCGGATATAATAACAATTATATCTCTTTATGACTGCAAAAGCATTAAGGAAAATTGATAAGTGATATAAAAAAATTGCTGTATGTAGGTTTTAAACGCAGACTTTCCCCTAAATTGCTGACTTATATAAGGCTTTTATGCAGCACATTATTGTGTTTTTTCATAATAAGCTGATATAATTGCATTTAGAATGATTCAGCCAATGAAAGGATGAAGGCAGGAATGAGTTTAAACCAGCCACCCCTGGTGGGTAAAAATATTCAAAATCAGAGAAAGCAAAAAGGATATAGCCTGGATGAGCTGGCAAAACGTTCGGGTGTTTCCAAGTCCATGCTCTCTCAAATTGAGCAGGATAAAGCAAACCCAACGGTAGTAACCGTTTGGAAAATAGCTCATGCCCTTGATTTGCCGATGCAGGAGCTTTTAGAATCCGCATCGGGCAATATTATTGAAGTTATCCGGTCCGACGATGCGCCTATCATATATTCCGAGGACAAACTCTGTAAAATCCGGATAAACTCACCACTGCACATGACTGATAATCTTGAGCTGTATCAGATGATATTCAAACCCGGAGGAAAGAATGTCTCCATGCCCCATTATCCAAAGGCCGAAGAATTTTTGACCGTGATTGAGGGAAAGTTTAAAGTCACCTCCGGGGAATATTCCGCAATACTTCAAAAGGGTGATACCGGCAGGTATCGCGCGGATATCGAACATGCCATAGAGAATATATCCGGGGGAGAAGCAGAAGCATATCTGGTGGTGTGGTTCCCCAAATAAGTCTAATATTATGTAAATCATAAATGAATTCAGCTGATGATGGACACATTTGATTGTTATGTGTTTTGGATCCTTTTGGAGCATCAATCATCAATTTCAATTGCTGAGTTCAGACAAGGTATACATCATTTATATCATACCAATATTGTCAGGAGTACGCTTTTGCATAATGGCTACAACGACAAAAGCACCCTGCTTGAAAGACCAGGGTGCTTCGTCCTATCCAGAGTTTAATATTCTACAATCTTTTCATTTGTCCTGCATTACAAAATACCCAATTCCTCTGCGGCTTCGCGGAAGGCATGAATTGCAAAATCCAGGTCCTCTTTGGAATGAGCTGCGGAGATCTGAGTCCTTATTCTCGCCTTTCCTTTAGGCACCACAGGATAGAAGAAACCAACCGCATAGACTCCCTTTTCCATAAGCTTTTTAGCCATTTCCTGCGCCAGCACCGCATCTCCCAGCATGACAGGCACAATCGGATGCACGCCTTCTGTTATATTAAAGCCAGCTTCGGTCATTTTTCTTCTGAAATACATGGTGTTCTCCTTAAGCCTGTCTCGCAGTTCAGAGGATTCCGACAGAAGTTCCAGAACCTTCAGCGATGCATAGACTATGGCAGGAGACAGGGTATTTGAAAACAGGTAAGGCCTGGAGCGCTGCCTTAAAAGGTCTATGATTTCCTTTCTGCCGCTGGTATAGCCACCGCTGGCTCCCCCGAGGGCTTTCCCCAGGGTGCCGGTGATTATGTCTACCCTATCGGAAACTCCGCAGTATTCGGGAGTTCCCCGGCCATTTTCTCCCATGAAGCCTACGGCATGGCTATCGTCTACCATTACCAGGGCATCATATTTGTCGGCCAGATCGCAAATACCCTTCAAATTAGCAATAATTCCGTCCATTGAAAATACTCCGTCGGTGGCAATCAGCCTGAAACGGGCATTCTGCGCTTCTTTAAGCTTTTCCTCGAGGCTTTCCATATCATTGTTCTTATATCTGTACCGGGCAGCCTTGCAAAGCCTGATACCATCGATTATGCTGGCATGATTCAACTCATCGCTGATTATAGCATCCTGCTCCGACAGCAGTGTCTCAAAAAGCCCTCCGTTGGCATCAAAACAAGAGCTGTACAATATTGTGTCCTCCGTGCCTAAAAACTCCGACAGCTTCTTCTCAAGCTTTTTATGGATATCCTGTGTTCCGCAGATAAAGCGCACTGAAGACAGCCCGAATCCCCACTCGTCATAGCTCTTTTTGGCGGCTGCCACAATATCGGGATGATTGGAAAATCCCAGGTAGTTGTTGGCGCACATATTGAGGATTCCCTTTTTTCCCTGCACATCAATTCTCATTCCCTGGGGCCCTAGTATTGGACGCTCATCCTTCCAAAGCCCGCTCTTTTTTATGTCTTCCAGCTCGGACCTGTAAAATTCTAAAGCCTTTTTCGACATTCAAAACCCTCCTGTCCTTTTTGGATTCATATTAACAGTATTATTAAACCCATTCCAGTATTACTTTGCCTGAGTTACCTGAAGCCATTATATCAAAGGCTTTTTGATAATCGGTGTATTTGAATTTATGGGTGATCACCGGTGTAATATCAAGGCCTGACTGGAGCATGACCGTCATCTTATACCAGGTTTCATACATTTCACGCCCGTAAATACCCTTAATGGTTAGCCCGTTAAAGACCACCTTGTCCCAGTCTATCACCGTGCCGGGTTCCTGCAGACCGAGCATTGCAATCTTGCCCCCGTGGCACATTACGTCCACCATGCTGTTGAAAGCACTGCTGCTGCCTGACATTTCCAGGCCAACATCAAAGCCTTCCCTCATGCCCAGCTCTTTCATTGTCTCTTCGATGGAATCGGTAGCAACATTCAAGGCTCTTGTGACTCCGACCTTTTTAGCCAGCTCCAGGCGGTAAGGATTTACATCAGTAATAACCACATATCTCGCTCCTGCATGCTTTGCCACCGCTGCAGCCATGATTCCTATAGGCCCTGCCCCTGTTATGAGCACATCTTCACCCAGGACATTAAAGGCCAGGGCAGTATGTACAGCGTTGCCGAAGGGATCAAAACAACTGAAAAGCTCCATCGGTATTGACGGATCGCAGTGCCATACATTGGTCACCGGTATGGCAAGGTATTCGGCGAATGCTCCGGGACGGTTCACGCCAACACCCTTGGTTTCTCTGCAAAGATGCCTCCTTCCGGCCAGACAGTTCCTGCATCGTCCGCACACTATATGCCCTTCCCCCGACACTATGTCGCCAATTTTGAAATCATGCACATTGCTTCCCATGTCCACAATGGTTCCCACAAACTCATGCCCAATGGTCATCGGCGTCGGGATCGTCTTCTGCGCCCACTCATTCCATTTGTAAATATGTATGTCCGTACCGCATATCGAGGTCATATGTACTTTTATCAGGACATCGTTTATGCCTATCTCCGGTATCGGAACATCATCGAGCCATATTCCGGGCTCCCGGTATTTTTTGACTAAAGCCTTCATTTTACCTGCCTCCCTACAAATAATCTTTCGCCCTTATTCAATATATCGAACATTTTGTATATTATATTATTATTTTGAAGGATATATGTCAATCAGAATTTTTGCTTTTCAGAGTTGCCACTAAAGCATTAGATTGACTGCAGAAATTTGGGATTATGCTGATTGGACCGGATAAGAAAGAATGATTTCTGCCAGAGACGTAAGAAAACATTATTTTTCCTTAACGAACAAGTAAATCGACAGTCAGCATAACAGTTATAACTGTAAGCGTCAAATAGAATAGGACAAAAAACTAAAGCTGTTTTTTTTCTTTGCCCAGCCATTGATCAAATGCCTTAGATATTTTGGCCCTGAATTCTTCTTCCGGTAACCCACGGTCTACATAATACTCATATGCATAATCTATGGTATTAGCAAAACGTTTCGCAAGTTCAGGATTTTCTTCCTCCATATACGGAAAATGCTCTATTACATATGCGCTATAATCCAGATCAAAAAAATAGCTGTCTATCTCTCCATCTAT
>ENA-OWOZ01003346-OWOZ01003346.1-bioreactor-metagenome-genome-assembly--contig:-NODE-3346-length-10610-cov-2.864711_pt1 | contig 10610 bp, 9 predicted proteins | sample MGYA00238140_ERZ651804 | MGnify/ENA primary metagenome ERZ651804 (study PRJEB26910, sample SAMN07631232) | bioreactor metagenome | isolation source: Switchgrass digestor | place: USA: Dartmouth... | reverse complement strand
TCCCAAGCATATTCCCGTGAAAGGAAACGGGTGTCGAAACCCAGAACCACCTTCGCTTTTCCTTCTCTCCCATCATTTAAAAAATCGCTGACTGCCTGGGCAACGATCGCCATATTTTCAAAGGTGATTTCCTGACTGATAATCCCATACCATCCGCCTGAGCTAAACGATATCAAACGATCACCTCCCTATACCATATTTTATGTATATACACAAAATAGGTGTGCAGGTATATCCCTAAAGTTGGATAAAAGGGAGGTGAGCTCTTTAAAGAACATCTGTTTCATGTGAATATTGTGGAAAATACCTGTTGTTTTTCCACATATGTAAAGCTTGAAACCATAAGGATTTGGGGATAAGTCTGTGGAATATGTGGATAACTTTTCTTCAGATTGTGAATAACTTGACGATCATGTTAATTCGTATGGATAAGCGGCTATTCCTCCGTCTAAGAGCTTCACCTGTTCAAAACCATGCCTTCGGAGGATCCTGGAGGCCAAAACCATGCTCTCCACGCTGTTGCAGATGAGGACAACGGTTTTTCCCTGTTTAAGTTCGCCTATCCTGCTCTCCAATTCTGTCAGAGGTATATGAACAGAGCCGGGAATTGCACCCAGCATCACTTCAGCCAAACTCCTTACATCCAATATAATGAGGTTCTCATCATCTATCATCTCATGCAAATGAGTCGGGGAAATGCTTTCAATTTTTCCACTCAACTTGGTTAGCAAAACATCGGCAGCCGTTAAAATAACGGCAATGGCCGGAGATGTAAGGGGCGAACGGGAGTAACAAAAAGAAGACAGCTGCTCCAAATTCCCTCCAAGGGAAATGGCAGCTACCAGCACATCCACAACTTGGTCTGATATTCCCTCCCCGACGAACTGAGCCCCCAGCAAGCGGTGGGTATCCTTATCCACGATCAGCTGGGCAATGATTTCCTTATGCCCCGGCTGGGTAAAAAGGCAATCCCGGCTGGATATGAGATCGGATTCCACCAGATAGCCTGCCTCTTCCGCTTCCGCCACGGATAGGCCTGTTTTTGCGACGGTCATCCCCAGTATATTTACGGTTTCAGTCCCTAAGGCTCCGCTGAAAGAATCCAGGACTTTGGAATGAAATACATTTCTTCCTGCGATATATCCCATTTGGAAGGATAGGGAAGATGCCGGATTCCATACCGGTCGGCCGGTGATCAAATGCCGGACCTCAGCGCAGGCTCCCACTGCATAGATATGGGGGATGTTGGTCTGCATCGTTTGATCCACTGCAATGGCACCTGTTTTCCCGATTTCGACAGAAGCGGCCTTGGCCGGTTCTACATCGGGTTCCATATCCGATGTCCATATCACCAGATCCCCTTCCAATATGTGATTGGGGGTATGGACTTCCACCACTTCGCCTTTGGCATTTCCGATCAAGGTCAAAACCTTTTCACCGGTCAGGATTTCTATTCCCTTTCCTTCCATGTACTTACGGACCAGATCCGCCGTTTCCATACCAAATCCCGGTAAAATATGTTCCCTGCTTTCAACCAGCGTGACAGGAATGTCCCTGCAAATTAGGTTCTCCACCACCTTCATCCCCAGAAGGTCTCCGCCGACAACAATCGCCTGTCTGACTTCGTCCCTGTCAATGCGCTGGCGAATTTCCAGGGCATCTTCCAGCCGGTATATAAAAAAGACGTTTTTGAGTTTTGTTCCGTCTATATCAGGATATCTCGGTCGAAAACCCGTAGCAAGTACAAGGGCGTCATATTCCTCTTCGAATTCATCGAGCCCCTGTCTCTGAACAAGGACCCTTTTCTGCTGCGGATAGAGTTCCTTGATCGTACAGCCTGTTTCCAGTTGAATGCGAAAATCCCTGCTAAAGACCTCACGGCCTTTCTCCAGCAGATCTTCTAGCTCCTTTTCGCAGCCTATGTAGTCCGGTAGGTCGTAACCCATATATCCCACATGTTGATCCGGAGTAATGAGCTTTATCTTTGCATCCGGATGCTGGGATCGGGCTATGACAGCCGTATAGAGACCGGCCACATCCCTACCGATAATGAGTAGTCTTTCGCCCATAAGTAACCCTCCTTATTTTTTTTGAAAGGGTTCTGCTTCCATCAAAGTTCGAACAATTTTCTTTACGTCCTCATCCACCACCGAGTAGATGATTTCAAGACCGCATCTTTCCCCCTTTATAATGCCCCTTGATTTCAAAATGCCCAAATGCTGAGAAATCGTTGATTGGGGAAGTCCCAAGCACTCTTGTATTCCCGTTACATTGCATTCACTGCTCATTAAACCGTTTACAATGCACAACCTTACAGGATGGCCCAGGGTCTTTAACAACTCTGCGTACCTTTCATATTTGGCCAAATCAGCTGCCATTTCATCTTCCTCCCCTTCCATGAGGTCATCAACCTTATGCAGAGCAAACAGAACAGATGGCAGATGCAACCTGCCACCTGCTCCGGTAGCCTTAGTTTATCTTTATATTATCATATTATGATAAAGAGGAAATGTCAACAATACAGCTGAGCTCCGCCCTTTGAACCCTTCGACCCCCTGTCCGAGTCGGCCTTCGGCCAATTGTAAACCGGTAAATCGGCGTCCTCCGTACACTACGCCTTTCGATGGACATCCTTTGGTCATCCGGCCAGTTCCATGCACAATTTATCCGCAACCAGTGCAATAAATTCCCCGTTTGTCGGCCTGTCATGCTTGCTGTAGATCTTATAGCCAAAGAGCTCATTGATATTTTCGGCCCGTCCCCTGCTCCATGCCACGTCGATGGCATGGCGAATCGCCCTTTCCACCTTGCTGGGAGTCGTATTATACTTTTTGGCAATCCCGGGATACAGCTCTTTGGTAATCCGATTAATTATATCATTGTCCTCAACAACCATTTTTATAGCTTCCCGCAGAAAATGGTATCCCTTGATGTGGGCCGGTATCCCTATCGTCAGGAAAATATTCGTTATTTTTTCTTCCAGATTTTTTGACTTATCGGAAAATCTCACATGAACACCCTTACCATCGCGCCGTCCACCCAGCTCCCTGATTCTTTTCAGGATCATTTCCATATCAAAGGGCTTGATCATATAATACTTCGCTCCCAGCTCAATCGCCCTTTTGATCACTTCCTCCTGTCCTATGGCAGATAGGCAGATCACTGAAGGAGCGTTTTCCATGCGATTCACCTGTTCCAGTACCCCCAAACCATCAAGGCGCGGCATGACCATATCAAGGATCAAGACATCAAATCCGCCCTTGTTAATAAGCTCTATGCACTGAACCCCATTTCTCGCCAGTCCATAGACCTCCATGTCATTTTGCATGTCAATGTACTCCTTCATCAGCTCCAAGAGATGAGGATTGTCATCCACTACAACAACTTTTGTTTTTTGTCCCATTTTTCCACTCCTCCTAACAATTTTTGAACCTTTGCGACAGCGTTCGCCATTATAATTCCATATTTGTCGTATTATATTATATATAGTAAATAATGGAATCCCATAAGATATTCTAACATGTTTTTTCTTCATTTGGAAGGTATAATTTAACAATATTATCTATTTTTTATCATAAAAAAGGACCTTTCCGCTCTGAGAAAGGTCCCCGGCTGATTTGTCCTTATTCATATTGAAACAGCTCTGTACTTAGGTATCTTTCACCCGTATCCGGTAAAATGACGACGATGGTTTTGCCCTCATTTTCAGGCAGCCCGGCCAGCTCCACCGCTGCATGGGCAGCCGCTCCGGAAGAAATTCCTACCAGCAAGCCTTCTTCCTTTGCCAGGCGCCGGGCCATGGCAAAGGCTTCTTCGTTCTCCACTTTGACGATTTTATCCAGCACTTTTGAATTGAGCACCTTCGGTACAAAGCCGGCTCCGATTCCCTGGATCTTATGGGGGCCCGGTTTGCCGCCGGACAGCACAGGGGAATCGGCAGGCTCAACTGCAACCACCTGGATGCCGGGATTATGCTGTTTTAGCACTTCTCCGACTCCTGTAACGGTTCCTCCCGTTCCTACTCCTGCCACAAAAATATCCAGCACTCCGCCGGTATCCCTCAATATTTCCTTTGCCGTTGTCAGTCTGTGGATCTCCGGATTGCTTAAGTTTTCAAACTGCTGGGGTATAAAGGAATTGGGGTTTTCCCTGGCCAGTTCCAAAGCCTTTTCAATGGCGCCTTTCATGCCCATAGGCCCCGGAGTCAGGACAATCTCCGCTCCATAAGCCTTGAGCAGGGAACGCCGCTCCATGCTCATGGTCTCAGGCATGGTTAGGATGACCCGATATCCTTTGATAGCACCGACCATGGCCAGACCAATACCCGTATTCCCGCTTGTTGGTTCAATGATGACCGAATCCGGCTTAAGTAAGCCCATCTCTTCTGCCTTGTTGATCATGTTCAGGGCAATCCGATCCTTTACACTGCCGCCGGGATTAAAATACTCCACCTTTGCCAGTACAGTGGCCTTTGCACCCTTTACTACTCTGTTCAACCTCACCAAAGGGGTATTGCCGATCAGCTCCGTTAAATCCTTTGCAATTCTTGACATTGAATAACTCCTCCTAATTCCTAGTATTCCGGTATGAATTCCAGTCTTTCTTTTTCTACCATTATATTCATTATACGCCGATCTGTCAAGTTCTATCTGAAAAATTACATCCAATCAAACAAAAAAACTGCGCTTTAAAAAGCGCAGTTTTTCACCCTACCCTTAAGTGGGATAGACGACACAGCCTGTTTTGGCATCAATATACAAGAGCCAGTATCCCATCCCGTAATGGGATTTGACAGGAACCCATCTGGAAAAGCCGATCATGGCAAGTGGAGGCATGGCGCTGTAGGGGCTTGGCACTCCGTAAATCACATACTTGACCTGATCCCTTTCTTTCTGCAAACCTATCAAATAATGATCCTGCATTCCTCCGGCATAAGCCTGGGTATAGCCGTATCCGGGATAATTGACCATCGGGGCATTTATCTGCTGAATACGAATCCATTCCACCGTGCCCAAATTCTCTTCAAAGGGAGTCACCAGCTTATGGGTCGCAAATAACCGGTTATAGTAATCCTTTGTTCTATCCCAATAGGTCAGCTCTTCTTCGAAAAATTGGACTCCGCCTGATGGCTCCTTTTTCTTGCCCTTCTCTCCTTCTCTTTCTTCAGCAAGCTCTTCTTCTGCCGGTTTCTCTATCTCCTCCACCGGTTTCTCCTCCGGTTTTTCTATTTCTTCTACCGGCTTTTCTATCTCTTCTGCCGGCTTTTGGATCTCCTCTACCGGTTTTTCTATCTCCTCCACAGGTTTTTGTATCTCCTCCACCGGCTTTTGTATCTCTTCTACCGGCTTTTCTATCTCCTCCACCGGCTTTTGTATCTCTTCTACCGGCTTTTCTATCTCCTCCACCGGTTTACGGATCCTCTCTACCGGTTTCCGGATCTCCCTGGGCGGCTCTTCCCTTAAGTATTCAACTAATCTTTCTTCCTCATACAGGTCATCCTTTGCGGCCTGCCAAATATCCTCTTCCGACAAATTCTTATAAGTGCTTTCATAGGCATCGCGATATTGTTCCTCCTGCTTGGCACCCGGCTCTTCTGCTTCCAGTTCCCTCACTCTTTCATGTAAAATTCTTCTCAAATCGCTGCTTACCCTTCCTGTCCAATCCACTTCCACGCGTTTGCTGGCATAGCCTACCAGGGGATAATGGACTTCAAATCCCCTCTCATGTAATGGCCTGGATATAACAGCCAGGGCATGATACTGGTCTATGCTCCTGCCGCTGCCAAATACATTATTGGGATCAAATTCCGCTGTCGCTTCTCCGCGGCCTCTCCCATCCACCTGTATTTCCGCAATTTTTACAGGCAATATCCCCTGGATATTGGAAACCATAATCCATTCATAAACACCGTCCGCTCTTTCAGCCGGTTTTAATCCTTGCACATACAGGGACATCTTCCCTTGCTTACCCCTAATTTCCAATTTGCAGTATCCTGTCGGTTCTCTATTTTCAGCGATTCCATAACCGGATTCCCTGTTCTGTAGAATGATAAAAGAACGGTGATAGATATTCTTACTCAGCATCCCTCTCCCTCCCAAAAATCATATCAAAACTCATGTCACTGTATATATACGTTGTCCCGTTCAGAAATATGAAAAAAACATGGGCTTTATTCCTATTTGGTATATGCGGAATTGATTATATGATTTATATAGTTGCACCGGTATTAGTAAATATTAAAAATTCATGGCCAAAATCTCATTGTAAATTCTAGCATTGGTGATATAATATATAATGGGAAAATATTTTGGTGCTATGTGCAATTTTGAATGTATAAACTTTCATCTACCAAAATCTATATACTCCCAGGAAATCTATATTTAATTTGAAAAAGGAGGAAATCATTCATGGCAACCAAGGAACGCTTTAAATGGAGCGAAATTCGCGCTAACAATCCTATTTTTTCACCCATTCGTGCCACCATTGAAACCGCCTTTTACGGAAACAATGTATACCCGGTGAACACTTTGAAAGAAGCCTATAAACTGGCTGCAGCTTCTCCCGGTACCGTCGTTACCGATATGCCCGTTTATAAGCCTGAAGCAATCGGTCTGGATCCCGGCGCCAAGGTTTTGCTGTTCAATGACGGTGAGGTAAAGGGCCGCGCAGCAGCAGCGAGAAGGATTTTAGGCGAACCCGGTGTCGATCTGGAAGAGTATGCCGGAAAAATCCGTGAAGCCGTATATAACACTCGTTTTAAGAAACTATATCATGCAACCGCATATATTGGGTTGGACAAGGACTTTATGGTAAAGGCTCACCTGCTGATTCCGGAGCATGAAGAAAATATCATGTATTCCTGGCTGCTCAATTTCCAGTACATCAACGAGTATTATTACAACATGTATAAAGAATCCAAACTCCTGGAAAATGAAGGGGATATCTACATTTTCTCAGACCCGACATGGCGACATCCCGATCATCCCATGGGCCTGGCCTTCTTCGATCCTGAACACAACTGTGCCGCCATCCTGGGAATGAGATACTTTGGCGAGCATAAAAAAGGCACCTTGACCCTGGCCTGGGGTATTGCCAATCGCCACGGCTATGCATCCTGCCACGGCGGTCAAAAACGCTATAATCTGAAAAATGGCAGAAAATTCGTTGCCGGAGTATTCGGCCTTTCCGGTTCCGGTAAATCCACCATTACCCATGCCCGCCATAACGGGAAATATGATATCACCGTTCTCCATGATGATGCCTTCATCATCTCAACCGTTGACGGTTCATCCATTGCCCTGGAACCTGCATACTTTGACAAGACCCAGGACTATCCTCTGGATTGCGAAGACAACAAATATCTCCTGACCGTTCAAAACAATGCCGCCACCCTGGATGAGGACGGCAATGTGGTTCTGCTCACAGAGGATCTGAGAAACGGCAACGGCCGCGCCATGAAATCCATCCTATGGTCTCCCAACCGCGAAAACAAGTTTGATGAGCCGGTCAATGCCATCTTCTGGATCATGAAGGATCCTACCTTACCTCCGGTTGTAAAAGTCAACGATCCTATGCTGGCTTCCATTATGGGGGCTACTTTGGCTACCAAGAGAACTTCCGCTGAGAGGTTGGCTGCCGGCGTAGATCCCGACGCCCTGGTAGTAGAGCCCTATGCCAACCCATTTAGAACCTATCCGCTGGCTGAGGACTATCTGAAATTCAAAGCCCTGTTTGCTGAAAGAAATGTGGACTGCTACATCCTGAATACCGGTTCCTTTATGAACAAAAAGGTGCCAAAAGAAGTCACCCTTGACTCTTTGGAATCCATCATTGAAGGAACCGCCCAGTTCAAGCAGCTGGCCCACTTCAGCAATCTCCAATACCTGGAAGTCGAAGGCTTCATTCCTGACTTCAACGATGCAGAGTATAAGAGACAGTTCATCGCCAGAATGAAAGACAGAGTGGCATTCCTGGAATCCAGAGCCACATTTAAGAACGGCTTTGACAAGTTGCCCGATGAGGCAGTGGAAGCCATGAAGAAGGTTGTAGCAGAAGCCGAAAACCTGTAAGTTCATCATAAATCAAACAGGCAGCCTTAAGGCTGCCTGTTTATTTGTTCCAGTTCATTGGCCAACTCCGCAAACTCCCGGATGGTGAGGCTCTCTCCCCTCCGGCTGGGATCGATATTGCATTTTTTCAATATTCGGGACCACTGCTCCTTCTCAATCCCCCCTATACCGCTTGAAAACAGTGCATTTTGCAATGTCTTTCTCCTTTGGGCAAAGGCCGCCTTTACAAGCCGGAAAAAGAGCCTTCTGTCTTTGACAAAAACCTCCGGCTCCTTTTTCCGATCAAGGGCAATAATGATGGAATCCACCTTGGGCGGAGGCATAAAAACCGTGGGAGGCACCCTGCCGATGATCCTGGGCTCAGCATAATATTGCACTCCGATGGATAAGGCCCCGTATTCCTTTGTGCCGGGCCGGGCATTCATCCTCTCTGCCACTTCCTTTTGGATCATCACCACCATCGTTTCAAAGGGCAAACCCTCCTCAAGGAAGTACATGATGATGGGAGTCGTTATGTAATAGGGGAGATTGGCTACCACCTTGAAAGGGCCCTTATCGAAATGCTCCTCCATCAAACGGGCCATATCCAGCTTCAGAATATCTCCGTGGATGATCTCTACATTTGGAAACTCAGCCAGGGTTTCCGACAAAATGGGCAGCAGGGCCTTATCGATTTCCACGGCGACCACCCGTTCGGCCCTCCTGGCCAGTTCCTGGGTCATGGTACCCACTCCGGGCCCTATTTCAAGAACCCGGTCCCCTTTCCCTATCCGGGCGCCGTCGACGATTTTTCGAAGAATATTTTCATCAATTAAAAAATTCTGACCCAGGCTCTTGCTAAACTTAAATCCGTGTCTTTCAATTAATTCCCTTAAAACCTTGGGTGAAGTCAGCGACTGCATATTACCTCCCAGATCCATTCTCTTTTGGTATTCCTATTATATCAAAAAGATCCCTAAAAGAATCAAAAGCATAAAAAATTCCTTCCCCGCTCCCGCCGGCAGAGGATAAAACAAAAAAAAGATAGGCGCCATAATAATTTGCCTATCCTTTTATTTCTTCAGAAAATAGACCTTAACCTTGCGACGGCCAAATCGCATACATTCCTCCTCGGTTTCCATGAAGACATCGATGATGTTTCCCTTGATGGCACTCCCCGTATCCGTCGCCTTGTAAAACCCGTTCCACTTTTCATAGCCTTTCGGGAATTCCACATATACCCGGGTATTTAAGGGAATTACCTTGGGATCCACTGCGATCATCCCTACCTTGGGCCAGACTCCGGTTTTCGTGCGGTTGCCCGTATGGGTGTAGGCAGTAGCCCTGAAGGTCTTTACCGATTCATATCTGACTTTCTCCCCACGGGAAGTTGTGAAGTTCTTGACCGTACCCCGCTCAATAATTCGGTCTTCAGGCTTTACCGCCACAAATTCCTCTACAACTGTACGGTCGATTTCCTTGCCGTCCCGATAGGTCAGCAGAATTTTCCTCTGCAATTCCCCCTGTTTGCCTTCCTGAACGACCCTTTCCACTCCTTCATCCAGGTTGTTATTTTCCCTGGTAATGACCTGGTATGGAATAGGCTCGCTTTCAACCACCATCTCTTGATCCATCCGGGTGACCTGAATCGCCATGCCGGGATAGATTTTTTGATCCATAGGATGACTAAGAAGGTCCATTTCCCGAACCGTCACGCCTGCTTCTTTAAGGCAGTCTTGAACGGTACCCTTCGTTAAATAGACCGCCTTTTCCGATCCATCGGCTAAGATACGAACCATCATTGCACGGGTGATTCTAACTTCTGTATCCTTTGTAAGGTAAGTTTCGATATTGGGCTCTATCTCATCGCCTTCTCCAAGGGCAATGCCGTAACGGTCCAACAATGCATCTACAGTAATCGGAAGAGTCACCACTTCAACGGAGTATCCCCGATCCACAAGGGTGACGTGAATGCTGCTGTCTTTGACATACTGATCCAGCGCTATTGAAGCTCCCCCAACGACCACCAGCAGCACGAGAACCAGAAAAACAATGACTCCGGGCCCCCATATGCCTGGTTTATCTGAATGCATTTTTTACCCTCCTTTATGATTTAGGAAAGCATGGGAGTTGTTACAGTCATTGTAATACATTTTTAACATTTTGTCAAACATTTTGTAATAAATGATTGGCTCTTACTGGAAGCGTTGTGCCGGAAGCCTTTCTTCCATCCTACTGAATGCGAAATAGCCTCCTGGCATTCTCAGTCGTAACGGCACCGATCTCCTCCGGTCTCATTCCCCGAATCTCCGCGATCTTTTCTGCAACCAGCGCTACATAAGCCGGATTATTCCGCTTTCCCCGATGGGGCACCGGCGTTAGGTATGGGCTGTCGGTCTCGATCAAAAGCCTATCCAGGTTTATCTTTTGAGCCACTTCAACCGCCCTTTTTGCATTTTTAAAGGTAAGGCTGCCCCCCAAAGCAATATAAAAGCCGAGATCCATAAGAGTCTTTGCCATTTCCCAGCTCCCGGAATAGGCATGCATGACTCCCCCCTGTAG
>ENA-OWOZ01003344-OWOZ01003344.1-bioreactor-metagenome-genome-assembly--contig:-NODE-3344-length-10611-cov-4.397949_pt1 | contig 10611 bp, 9 predicted proteins | sample MGYA00238140_ERZ651804 | MGnify/ENA primary metagenome ERZ651804 (study PRJEB26910, sample SAMN07631232) | bioreactor metagenome | isolation source: Switchgrass digestor | place: USA: Dartmouth... | reverse complement strand
CCCAACTCTGGAAAATTAGACTGCCATTTTCGCCATTCTTATACTACCAAAAACATACTTACAATGCCTTTCTTACAATCCGTGAGAAGTTCTTAGAATTATGAGGTATTGATTTTCTTAGTGCCTTCGTCGGTTTATCGCAATCCTTCTCCATGAAACCCAAGTTCTCTAAAATATGAGTTCTCTTTCTTTTCTGTAAATACCTGTATTACAGACCTTGCCAAGGGTTAATCCTTAACCTTAAGATAGGTTGGCACCTATCTGTCCTCACTCTTTGATGTCTTCTTCCTGAAGGACTCTGCGAATAGCCTCGACGAATATCGAGCCGAAGTTCTTAAAATCCTTGGCTCTCAAATCATACAAAATGACCGCGTATCTGTTCTTGTCATTAACCAACACGACAGTCTTTCTTCGGTCAATTGTAAAAACATCTGCATGCCAGGAGAAGAGCGGATCGATGTTAAAATGCTCTTCTGGAGTCACACTAATACTCTCCAGTAGTTTTTTCGTGCAGCAAATCTGCATTTTCCTCCTCCCATTCTGATATCTCACATAGCCCTTACTCAGTACGAACCTCACTCGGGTAGGACTCAAAAAACATCTCCACAACCCCATCCAACTGCCCCGCAATCTCCGAAAAAGGAACGTTCAAGTCCAGCGTTTTCACTACAATCCTGTTCCCGCCGAGCTTCACGTCGCAGTCCGGCGCAATGCTCTCACCGGTCTTGGCGTACAAAAGCAGCCCCGACACATTTCCGGTTCTTTTCTTGTCCTCATTCTTGACATAGGCAAATATCTGATACAGATTGCCAGAATGGAGGGTGTGGCTGCCAAACGGCGTAGTCTGCATTGTCCGACTGTAGTATTTGGTATCGATGATCAAGGTTTGATTTCCATGTTTAAGCATAATATCGGTGTTCATAGATGGAAGGAACCGCACCGACTCTTCATCTGTGTCCCATTGAACCTGCCTCGGTGCAGGGTGGAGCTGCGGGTGGTGGCAGCGGTAGTATTCCAGGACAAATTTCTCAAACAACCTCGCCATATTGATGTCTTTAAGGAACGCCGCCATCTTGTAGCGTCCTTTTTCCGTTGTCAGCAGCAGGCCGCTGATCACAAAATAGCAGATGTTCAGCAGCATTTCATAGCTGCGGTTGTGGCGGTGGAAGGTGAGGGTACTCCAGTTAATGCTAAACGGTTCAATTGGATCGATGTCGTGAAAAAAGAGCAGCACGCGTTTTAAGGCCTGACGGCGCTCTTCCTTCACATTCCCGGCATGCAGGAGTATTTCGGCGGTCGCTTTCAGGATCTGATTGAAGGCATTATTCTCTGTCAATTGGTCGTATTCGCAGGCCAGCAGTGTTTTCTGCTGCAGCTTATGGCGGATGGTGCGCTGCATATCCAGTTTGCCCCTTAAGACAGGCAGGTCATCAATTTGGGGAATGTACTCACGGTACAAACCCTGCTTCAGCTGCTGTGTCAACCCTGCGGCCAAAATCCCGGCGAAAAGGTCATGGATATTTTGGAATTCTTCTGCTGCGATGTCTTCATAGTGCGACTGCCGCAGCACCTGATAAGCATAGGAAAGCATGTAGAAGATGTTCTTAATAAGAATGCCTTTCCTCTCAATCATTGAACACACCACGCAGGACATTCTCCCAATGCCTGATTATGTCCGCGTCGTCGAACCAGTATTCGTTCAGCATTGGGATGATCTCGTATTCCACAACCTCCTTCATCCACTCTTCCGTGCAGTTCTCCGGTGTGCGGTTGCAGAAATAACTGTGGCCGATGCGGAATCCCTTGCCGAGGGAAGTGTCGCTGTATATCGCCCTGTTCAGTTCTTTGATGCGCTCGATCAGAGCATCGAAGGTTTCATTATTCAGCTGCTTCTGATAGGCGCGGAAGCCGTCCGAATCGAACGCCGGATCCATGGCAAAGAAGCTGAAACGCCGGCGCAGAGCATAGTCAATGAAGGCAAGGCTGCGGTCGGCCGTGTTCATCATGCCGATGATGTGGATGTTCTCCGGCACAGTGAACGGCCGCTTGTCGTAGGCAAGGGTCGTCTTTGTGCCTCGGTAGTTTTTTTCGATCAGCATCAGAAGCTCTCCGAAGATCTTGCTCATGTTGCCGCGGTTGATTTCGTCAATGATGAAGAAGAAGGGCTCGTCCGGCTTGTTGGCGGCCTTCAGGAAGAAGCGGTAAAAGATACCGTACTCCAACCCGAAGCTTGCCCCTCTTGGTTTGTAGCCCATGACAAAGTCTTCGTAGGAGTAGTTCTGGTGAAACTGGATGAACTCGATGTTGTCATCTTTTTTCGCTCCCATGACCGCCCAGGCCAGACGCTTGGCAGCATAAGTCTTTCCGACACCAGGAGGGCCTTCCAGAATGAGGTTCTTCTTATTGCGAAGGAGTGATTCAAGGGTGTCGTAATCAGCGTCGGAGAGATAGACCTCTTGCAGGAAGTTTTGTTTTGTGTATGGTTCTATGCCGTCTGTTTGCGGCAGCGGGTTCTCTTCCCGGATTAAGTCGAGGATGAAATCATATTCGTCTTTGGTGAGTTTGAACAGGCTTCCTTTTGGGTTGGCGAAAAACTCCATGTTCTCCAGTTCTGGGCAGCATTTCAGTTCTTCGTAGCTGATGGGATTGACCAAGCCCTCGGTTTTCTCGAAGTATAATCTTTCTCCGTCGTTCTCCGTGACAGTGCCTAGGGCGACAACCTGTTTTGTGGGACTGGCATCGTATCCTATTATTAGATCGCCGGTTTTTGCGTCAAGGAAGTTTTGGAATATCCGCCGTTTGTTGCCGCGTTCATTATAGAAAGAATAACTCTGGACCCCGCCTACGTGTAGATCCCCGAAAGACCAAATCTTTGGATTTGCAGTCAGCCACCAATACCGAATGTCGGATTCATCCGCATCATCTGCATAGAGCTTTATATCGCTGAGGTCATATCTGTCCAACGCTTCACTCAGCTCGGGGCGAAGCTTCCAGATAAACACACCTTCAGTTTTATCTTCAGTGAATTTACCCAAATAAAGAATTGGCCACCATTTTTCGTTTTGAATGCCAGGTGGGAGGGGGCAGTTTGCGAACTTGGCAACGCGTTTGGCTAAAGAGATAGAACCAGCGTTGTAGAAACCAGGACTTTCACCATATTTGACAGACAGTTGCTTACAAGTAGCCATACCACCACGATGCTTCATGCGTTTCATTATTTCTAGACTGCTTTTGCTGAATACTTCTCTGTTTGGCAGCAATTCCAACCACTGTTCCACTGAGATGTTTGGACTGTAGTCATTAGGGAACCATTCGGTTTTCTGTTTTTCCTTCGCATAAACTCGGCTGATATAAAAGCCAACGTCTATGGTGAGAGTCTTAAGTGCACGATCTGGATAGCAGGTGCTGTCCAGGTTGGATTGCAGTAGCTGTATCAGTTCGCTGTCCTTGGCAAGTTCCTCACAGACTTGGTCATAGAGTTGAAACCCTGTGATTAGACTTACTGTCCCTCCGCCTTTCTTAGGAAGCAGGCTGGGGTTGAGGATTCTGGCAGCCTCCACGTACTCCGAGTACTTATATATGTAGTATTTATCAGGAAAACGCAGCCATAAGTAGGTGCTTACTGAATTGATGTTTTGCCAATGATTGCGCCATGTGCCGTCGTTGTACTCTTCCATGAGCCTGTCTGCAGTTGATACAAATTTCTCAACCCTTGCCGCCAAGTCTTTACTTTCATCAAATAGGTCAAGAAACATGGAACGCACAGCTTCGGCATCAGCTGCGGCAAATTTCAGGATCATCCGTCGAGGAAAGTTTTGCCTCGATGCGAGCAGATTGCCTGTCTTGCTTGTAGCTTGAGTAAACATTTCCAAAAAGTCAGGAGCATTGATATTCCAGTGCTGTTGAAAGTGATGGACTGCTTCCCACTTGTATTTCTCGTTTTTCCACCATGCATCAAAGCCTTTCTTATAATCAACAAGAATTTCCTGGAGTTTCGCGGTATTGATCATCGCTGTGACCTCCTTCGATTGATCACATGTCCCACTATGTTTCCAATCCAATTTCGTAAATAATAAGTTCTCTTTCTTTTCTGTAAACACCTGCATCGCAGCATGTGCCAAGGGATTAAGCCTTAACTAAATAAGCATTCAGCCACCGTTCATTCGTCCTATCCATCACATCTGCGCTGATAAATACCTGATCCACTTTAAGTTCCGGAATTTGTTCGATCAATGACTTAAAGGTTTCTTCATCCAAGCAGTTGAAATATCTGCCATCCTTCCAGTATTCCTTGTTGCCATACTTAAACGACATGTAAAATATGCCCCCGGGTTTGAGATGTTTTGCTATGCGGGCGATCGCAGGGACAAGCTCGCTTCTTTGAACATGAATTAGTGAAGCACAGGCCCAGATACCGTTGTACTGTTCCGTCAAGTTTAGATCCTCAAAATGCATCAGCAAAACATCTTGCTCCAAGAGCTTGGAACTGAGCTTAATCATTTCCTCTGAAGCATCAAAAGCAGTCACTTTAAAGCCTTTGCTTTTGAAGAAAAAACTGTCCCTGCCCGAGCCGCAGCCGGCATCAAGAATTTTCGCACCAGCATGTAGATGCTTCAAGAAAGGTTGATAGAGTTGGTGCACGTCCAACCTTACCGTATTGCTGAAATAGGTTTGGGCATTTTTGTTATAGTAGTCGATCGTGGAATTCCTCATGGAGGCTCCCCTCCTCAGGTAAAAGAAAAAGCTTTCAGATCGGTCCCGTTATTAAAATTGTACCACATCTTGTTAGGTAAAGAGCATACTATCCACAGCAATCCATCGAGATGCCAAAGAGCAGGTGTTGTGCTGGTCAATAGAGAAACCAAATGCCAGGTGCGGTTTTAGGAGTGTTGGACTGTGAGTAACGTAATCACCAATCATGGTGTATCTCTTTTAAGATGTCTAAGGGAATCGTTTGCCCGTGCGGAACAGATCAAAATTGTGGTCTCGTTCATCATGGAATCTGGTGTTCGCCTGCTTCTGCCCGATCTGCAGCAGGCAATAGAGTGGGGTGTACCGGTACAGATTCTCACCAGCAACTACCTAAACATCACTGAACCTTCAGCGCTGTATCTATTGAGAGACCAACTCGGCAGCAAAGTGGATATCCGCATCTTCGAATCAGAAAACGTGGCGTTTCATCCCAAGACATATATCTTCATTGGAAGCGACAGCGGAGAAATCTATGTTGGATCATCCAACATCTCACGGACCGCCTTGATCGACGGAGTGGAATGGAACTACCGTCTGCTATCCCACCAAGAACCAAAGGATTACCAAGAGTTTGTTGCCAATTTTGACCGCTTGTTTTCCCACGCTCGTCCCCTAGATGATGAATGGCTGAAACAATACAGTCTTACCTGGAAACGACCTCGCTGGATGGGAAAGACTCCTGCACCTAAGAAGGTCACTGAAGCACCGCAGCCGTATGGAGCACAAATAGAAGCACTGCATTACTTGGAAAGCTGCCGCGCTGAAGGCTTCAGCCGCGGTATGGTGGTGATGGCCACCGGAGTGGGGAAGACGTACCTTGCTGCTTTTGACAGCGCTCGGTTCGATCATGTTTTTTTTGGCCCACCGGGAAGAGATCCTGCGCCAGGCTTGGGCGACTTTTGAATCTGTAGTTCCTCGAAAAAGCAAAGGTTTCTTTAACGCAGAGCAAAAGACTACCGATGCAGACATTATCTTTGCTTCAGTGCAAACGCTTTCCCAACCTCAGTATTTGAATCCATCCTACTTCGAACCCGACTATTTCGACTATATCATCATTGACGAATTCCACCATGTCGCCGCCCAAAGTTACCAAAGAATTGTCGATTACTTCAAACCCCGTTTCATGCTGGGGCTTACCGCGACTCCGTACCGTATGGACAATCAGGATATCTTCCAGTTCTGTGAAGACAATGTGGTATATGAAATAAACCTGCAGGAAGCGATCAACAAGGATTACCTGGTTCCTTTTCACTATTACGCTGTTTACGACAATACCACCGACTACTCTCGGATCCCCATGGCGAACGGCCGTTATGTGACAGATGAGCTGGAAAAAGCCCTTTCTGTCACTGCCAGGGCGGATATGATTCTGAAACACTATTGTGAGTACAAGAAAGGAAGAGCACTGGCGTTTTGCAGCGGAATTAGGCATGCGAATTTTATGACTGAGTTTTTCCGCAGGCATAACATTCGAGCGGCAGCAGTTCACAGCGGAACAGGCAAATATGTAATGAATCGGCACGAAGCGGTAAAAGCCATGCGCGAGGGCGATTTGGAAGTGATTTTTTCGGTAGATCAGTTCAACGAAGGTGTGGACATCCCGGAGGTAGATATGGTGATGTTTTTGCGCCCAACCGAATCATACACCGTATTCCTGCAGCAGTTGGGGAGAGGACTACGCAAGGCGGAAGGCAAGGAGTGCTTGACAGTACTGGACTTTATCGGCAATTACAAGCGCGCTCATTTGATTCCACTGGTCCTGGCTGGACGTAATCCCCAGAGTGAGAAGGAATACGTGTACAGAATCGGTGATCTTTCCCCGTCGCTGGCTGAAGGCTGCATTATCAATTTTGACATGCGCTTGATCGATGTCTTTGCCGAGATGCGCAGGCTCGATCCACTGAAGGAGCGGATGAAGGCGGAATACTGGCGTTTGAAGGCTGATTTGGGCCGCAGGCCGCTGCGGTTGGATATGCATGAGGGTAGCGATATTGTATCCAGGGAATTCATTAGGCCGCGCCATCTCCAGCCGCACCAGGGATACTTGCGGTTTCTGGCCGACCTTGGTGAGCTCAGCCCAGAGGAAGAGAGCTGGCTGGATACCGAGGTGGAGGAGTTTCTCATCGACCTTGAGACGACCAGCATGACAAAACTGTACAAAATTCCAACCATTGGTGCTTTTATCAAAGAAGGACGGCTTAAGGGTGCTGTGTCCTCTGTTGAGCTCGGGAGGGCAATGCAGCGGTATTACGAAGATCCGCGATTTCACAAGGACATGCAGGATAAATCAAGCAGGGGTTTCCAAACATGGTCGTTGGAGAAATGGGTGAGCCTTGCGGAGAGGAATCCGATTCATTTCTTGGACAAGAATTCGGCGTTTTTTGAGTTTGATCAGATCAACAAGATGCTGCGCCTGGCGCCGATTGTGGTTGAAAATCAGTCGCCTGGCTTAGTTGAGCACGTGCAGGACATTCTTCGCTACCGAGAACGGCTGATGATTGCCCGCTTGTATAAAGGCGCTGCTGAATAAGGGGGGCTTGCCATGCCGGTATACGCCAAAGTGGTACGTGACCGTATTCCAGAGATTATTGAGCGTACAGGAAAGAAGTGCACCGTTTCTAAAGTAACAGGGGAGATGCTAATCCTGGCGCTTCAGGAGAAGCTTATCGAGGAGCTGCGTGAATTCGACGAAGGCGGGCGGGATCTGGAAGAACTCGCCGACATTCTTGAGGTAGTGGATGGGTTGGCTTCATCTTGGCTCGTCGTTTGAACAGATCGTGGAACTAAAGCAGAAGAAGCGTCAGGAAAGAGGGGGCTTTGAGGAGGGGATTTGGCTGGAGGAAGTGGAGGATTAAGAAGATGTAATCATGTGAAACCATGTAGGTTGAAAAAGCATGGAAGTGTAAGACTCATTTCCTCAACTAGATAAATACCTATTTATGCTGTTGATTTTGACAAAACATTTAAAAGGAGCAACAGAGCTTCACCTATTTCATACAATCATCATATGAGTAAATGGAAAGCCTTTTTCCATTTCCAAGGATTTTGTCCTCCCCCCCTTAAGATCGCAAGGCCACCCTCACGGAGAAAGAGGGCCACCCTCACGGTCAGATAAGGCCACTGTCACGGACTAGAAGGCCACCCTCTTTGTCACCGTTTTGCTCAAATTATCCTTGGGTTTCTGTTAGGTTCGCGTTCTTTTCTTCGGTAGCTCTCAATCCGTGTCTTTCTCTCATGGACACCTTGCCGTCAATCACGATCTCAAAAGCGTTATGGATGATTCGATCAATAATCGCTTCTGAGATGGGTGCATCACCAGAGGGGCTGATCCGCTCATACCAGCCTTTAGGAGCATACTGGGTGCACAGGATCAGGGAACCACGGTGAATTCTAGCTTCGATGATTTCCAAGAGATCATAGGATTCTTGCTGAGTAAGGCAACGGATTAACCATTCATCGATGATGAGTAGATCGGGCTTTTGGAATGTCTTGATAGTCTTCTTGAAAGTGCCCATGCCCTTCGCAACGTTGAGTTCAACCAGTAGTTCCGGCATCCGAATGTAGCGGACAGTCTTGAATTTGCGGCAGGCTGCCATGCCTAATGCGCACGCTATCCAGGTTTTGCCATTGCCTGAAGCTCCCTCAAGGATCAGATGATGTCCCTGATCGATGAACTTGCATGTGGATAAGCGCAACATCTGTGCTCTGTCCAATTTGCGGTCTGGATGATACTCTATGCCCTCTACACAAGCCTCAGGGTTAGCAAACTGTGCATTCTTGGTGTACCGGTTGAGCTTGTTTGACTGCCGTTTGCTCCATTCTGCATCCACGAGCAGGCCTAGACGCTCTTCAAATTCCAGCTTGCCATAGGTCTCCTGATCCAGAAGTTGTTCTTCTAGCGCATGAGCCATGGCGCCAAGGCGCATCTGGCGGAGGGTATCAATCGTCGATTGATTAATCATCCTTCTCACCCCCAAAATATGCTGCGCCTCTGGTGAATCCATAACGGCTGCCTGGATCGGACTCTGTTGCTGCTGCTTGCTGTTCTATCTTGTCATGGCCTGTCCTAAGAACTGTGTTGATAGTTTTGATGTTCGGTGTTGTGGTGTAAACCAGCGAACGAGCGCAGGCATTTTCTAGGCGAAGGTGCCCGTAACGGTCTGCCAGCTTCATTAGGCTGGCGCAGGATTTGAATCCTTGCTCTGCGACGGCGCCTGCTCTTAGAAATTGCTGGACTACTGCAAGCGTGTTTGGACCAATGCTGGAAGCCCACTCCGAAAACGCTTCCTCGTTGTACATGAGGTACTTCTTGTGGTTATCCGGCATGTGCTCAACTTTGACTATGGGGTCCCTTTTCTGAACGGTTTCTCGTGGATAAGAAGCGACTCTAGAGCCATTGAAAAAGGCTTCTATGGTGCGACTGGTTAATCGGATGTGGACCTCTTCCCCAATCAAATCGAAAGGGACGGAGTATTTGTTTTTCCCGTCCGTTATGAGATAATCAGAACGAACTGTGGCAGTTGACCATACTGCCAGTTCATATGGGGAAGCAGGTAAGGGCTTGAGAAATGACTTTTCTTCTTCCAAGAAAGCCGACAGTCTGCTTCCTCTTCTTTTTTGAAAAGGCTTGGAGTTGAGCTCTTCGAGCTTGGTGAAGATGGCCTCATTTAGTTCTTGCAGACTAAAGAACTTTTCATTTCTCAAAGCGGCACAGATCCAGGTTGCAGTGTGATTTACCGTGCCTTCAACATTCGGCTTGTCCTGGGGATGATTAACCCTGGCAGGGACAATAGCCGTATCGTAGTGTGCAGCCATCTCGCTGTAGCTGCGGTTTAATACTGTGTCATAGCGGGAGTTCTTGATCACTCCGGTCTTTAGGTTGTCAGGGATGACAATCCTGGTAACGCCGCCAAAGTAGTTGTACGCGTTAACGTGGGCGGTAATCCAGTTTTCTGTAACCATACTAGGGAATGCTTCTACGTATGCATATCCGCTGCATGGAAGTACGCCAACGAAGATGTAAGCATCACATTGTTCACCGGTCACCCTATCGTAGATGGGCATTGTGTTGCCTGCCCAGTCAACCTCAAAGGTGTCACCGGGCTTTCGCTTGATTCTCATCGTGGCTTTGGTGACTCGGGCCCACTTCCGGTAGTTATCGCAAAACTGTGTGTACTGGTAAGGAGTTGCGTTTTCTGCGTAGCATGTTTCGCAGTACTCGGCCCACAAAAGGGTCAGCGTCACCCCCGGCTTTGCCAGCTCCTTATGCATTTTTGCGTAGTCCGGAATGCGCCGGGAATTGCAGTCCAGTTGGGCAGGGAAAAACGTCTCCTGAATCACGTGATTTGTCATTTCATCCGGCAGTGGCCACTCTAGGCCGTGGATTGTTGCTAACCGACAGACTTGGCTGACGGTGTCCCGAGAACTCCGAACGCTAGATGCTATCTGCCTCTGGCTGTAGCCTAGCGACTGAAGCCTCAGGATTTCTCGATAATTAACCATAATTACCGAACCTCCTATAAGATTGTCACACCCATGGTGTGCAGTTTCATTATAGGCTTGGTTCAAGGTAATTAGATAGACTGGACTTCTCTTCCGTGAAGGTGGCCTTCTCACACCGTTTTAGTGGCCTTATTTCTCCGTGACAGTGGTCTTTTCAGATCGTAATATACAAGGTAATGGGCGCTGGCACACCAGTAACATTAATAATATTCTACGAAATGAAAAGTACATCGGAGATGCGCTCTTGCAGAAAACCTATACGGTTGATTTTCTTACAAAAAAGCGGGTCAAGAACAACGGTATCGTTCCGCAGTACTATGTAGAGAACAGCCATGAAGCCATCATCCCGCGTGAAGT
>ENA-OWOZ01003342-OWOZ01003342.1-bioreactor-metagenome-genome-assembly--contig:-NODE-3342-length-10612-cov-3.019459_pt1 | contig 10612 bp, 10 predicted proteins | sample MGYA00238140_ERZ651804 | MGnify/ENA primary metagenome ERZ651804 (study PRJEB26910, sample SAMN07631232) | bioreactor metagenome | isolation source: Switchgrass digestor | place: USA: Dartmouth... | reverse complement strand
GGTACCGTCAGTGCATTATAGGCTGAAATATTTGTTACATCAACAGCATCCCTGATAACTCTTGCCTTCGCCATCAGTATGTATTTCTCGATGACCGCGGAAAAAACCGGCAGAATAACAAACACCAGCATGGCCGCAAACAGAATTATCTGCGTTACAACACTTCCGTCATTTGCAAGTACCGATCTGCAGTATAGCTGAAGTCTGCCGCACCCTGCTGTGACATCTGTCCCGTATTCAGATCCTTTGCCTGTATTTCCTTTCATTTCGCTTGTCTCCGGCAACTGTATATTTGCCATATCATTCAGTTTACGACTCTCCTTGACATGGCTGACTTTTCATAAACCATTCGTACAGTAGTGTCCTCTCTTCTGAACAGTCCGGTCAGTCTGCTGTAGGTAAAGTCACCCTCCACCCGCAGCTTAAGCAGCTCACCCTGTTTTGCATTTTCCGTCGCATATATCACAACTCCGGTCAGCCCCTTGTCTTCCAGCTCCGACTTGAGTTCCTGTATGTCACTGTCACTCAGCCCTCCGGTGTTTTCCATCCTGAGGAGCGCGTTCCTGCACAGCATATCGATATCTGCTTTTACCGAAAGCGGAATAAAGAACTCCACCATATAAATCAGAATAACTGCAACAAGTACAAGCATTATACCTGTCGCCACAGGCTTGATGGCCATAACTGCCGTACTCCTTCATTTATGAATTGGGGAAGATCTGATTCACTATGGTATTGTTCCACCAGTCATTAAGTCCGCTGATCAGCCTTTGGGCAAATGAACGCATACCCGGTATCACAATGAAAGCTGCGATAACGATTGCTGCAATTATCCCAAGCAGCTCGTTTATGCCAAATCCGTCCTTTCCCCTGATTAATTTGACAGTAAGAATTTCTTTGAGTTTCATTACCCCATCCTCCATTCCACTCAATCTATTAATAACGCTTGTCCAAGCCTTTGCTGATTCAGCTCATCACATTAATTTTAATTAATGAATATTTTTCCTATAGCCTGACCTGCTTCATCAAGCATGGGAATGATGATCATAGCGGACACAATAAGGGTAAACACTGCAGCCGCAGCCACTGCCCTGTTTTTGCAGCTGTCTGTCTCAGCCTGTATATAGTTGAAGTATTTTTTAAACATGATATCTTCCTGCTTAGCCAGCAGCTCCTTGTTATCGCCGGTTTCGACCCCCTGCTTGAGCGCAGTGCAGAGCGTCTCCGCTTCATGGGCATCAAAGCTGGTCCTGAGTTCCTCAAGGGCGCTGTCGATATCGAGGGTCAACTCATATCTGGCAGCCACTCTGATCAGTATTTCCCTGATCTGTTTGTCATCTGTCGTCTCATAAACCGTCCTGACAGCATCTGTAGGCTTGACTCCCGATGAAATCTGGTTATGAAGGAATTTATAGATCTTGTATATATGCTTCTGGAAACGCAGGTTTACCTTTCGCTTATTTGCTGAAATCACAGACTCAGTAATACTATTGATCAGTACCACTGCTGCAACCGGTCTGACAATCTCAGGGAAGTTGGTTATGAATGCAGCTATGAAAACTGCAGCCGATACCGCATACTTGACAAAGAGATAGATGACTGCTGCATATTCACCGTTATATCCGGCTTTTCTCATTTTCTCCCTGGCCCTTTTATATACTCCGCCCTTCCCCATTTTTCTATCACAGGCAGCAAGCCCCTGCTCAACAAGCAAAGAGCATCGCTTATACAGCGACAGGCCGGGATTCCTGGTACCCAGTGCCTCGACTACCCGAGCTGACCCAAGCAGCCACACCCTTCTCGAGAAAATAACAGCCAGAAGAACATTTAATGCTGCAAGCAGCAAAAACATCATCTGATTTTGCCTGTAGATATTCAATATGAACTCCATAAATTCACCCCTGACTCCTGAACCTTGCAATACCGGCAGTCAGATAAAAGCCCAATGCATACATACAGCTGAAAATCATCAGCAGGAGCTTTCCCTGAAGCGTCTCCAGATAAAAACTGCTCACCTTTGGAGACATCCTGATGAAAAAATATGCGATGACCAGCACTGCAAACATGATGGAATAGATCAGTACTCTGTCTTTGTATGTCGAAATCTTGCGTCTGTTGTATTCCTCATCTATCTTATAAAACTGATTCTCCAGGTTCGTCAGAAGTTTTTTAATATCGCCCCTGTGACGGATACTGAGCTTTATGTTAACTGCAAAATCACTGAACTGCGGGTCACCGACCTTCATTCTCAGCATGTCTATCGCTTCGCAGGGATCCATACCGCTGTTGACCTGTATGACCATATCTCTGACAAAAGTCCTCAGTGGTTCTCCGATGTTCGAACTCAGTGACTTTTCAAATGCGTAAATTATATCTTCTTTCACCGAGCACCACCTGTTGAGTACGGAAATATACTCTGAAAGCCTTCTTCTTATTGTCTCAGAATTATAGCGGGCCAACAGCTCCAGTATAAATACTGGCGTCAGCGACAAAATACCGCTGATAACCGCTGCGGTCGGAATAAAGTCCAAAAGCCTGTATATATATCTGAATGATGCCGCAAATATCAGTATGATGAACAGTATCAGTACATAAACATTCATAAACGGCAGCCAGCGTCTTATATTTGATTTCTCGATGTACAACAGCTCAATGCGCTCCAGAAGATTCAGTTTCTCAATAGCATCAGATCCAGGCCAGGCAAAATTGACTCTGCCTGATGCTCTTTTGCCGTAGCTTCCGGCTGACACAATTTTCTTTTTATCCGCCGATTTCTGTCTGAGCCAATTTTTGAGTCTGTCGGCAGCATCACTGCAGGAGATGCGTCTTGCAATCAAAACAGCCAGCAGCAGGTCGGCAAGAAGCAGCAGGACTGAAACTATCGAAAGCCGCTGCAGGTAAACATGTAAGGGGGCCTGCATATACATCACCTTCCGTCACGGGGATATAGTCTGTTATATGCGAATTCGTCCTTCTGTCCGTCGTAGCCAAGCACCTCAAGGACTTCCACCACCCGGAACTGCCTGAGATAAAAAATTATGTCAATACTTCTGGCCAGCATTTCTTTTATTGTCTTTTCGCTTTCGCCGATATTGGCACCCTTGCTGAGGGTCAGCAGCCGTCCGAAAGCATCGGCGGCACTCTCAGAATGGGTGGTGGCCAGGCCCCTGTGACCTGAATAAGCGGCTTTGACAAATTCCCATGCCTCATCGCCGGTGATCTCCCCGACACAATAGGTATCCAGTGACATGGTCAGACCATCCTTAACGAGATCCTTGAGTGTAACCGGCCGGCCTCCCTCGTTATGCTTCTTTATACGTTGTTCGATACAGTATGGCTTGTCCGGATAGATCTCCGCATCGGATTCTACGATGAGAACCCGCTCCATCTCAGGCAATATATTGATGAAAGCTCTCAAAAGCGTGGTTTTGCCGGCCGCTCCCTTACCGCAGAAAAGTATGGAGGCATCGCTCTGCGCCAGTCTTTTTAACAGGCAGACCAGCTCGCTGTCAAGCATCCCCAGTCTCTGGAGGTCTTCAATGGTATAGCTGACCTTCCTGTGCTTTCTTATACTTATGGCAGGACTCGATATGTTCCTGGGCTTGATGGAGACGTTGATACGCAGCCTGTTCTTTTCATCGGTGACTCTGCAGTGGCTGTCATTCTCATTCAGTATACCTCCGTTTCTGATGGCAATCAGCTTGCAGTATGTGTCGAATCTTTTCTCGTCCCCGAAGCTGACAGGGATCTTGCTGCGCTGCCCGTGCTTTTTTATGACAAACTGGTTATAGTAGGTACCATCGATATCTGTGATGTCGTCATCATCAATATATGGCTGAAGCTCACCATAACCAAACATGAAATCCCTCACCTTTCTGATGAGCTCGTCCCTGTTGATGCCTGAATGGTACCTGTGCAGGTCGATGTCCTTTATTATCTCGGTCTCAAGGACGCTCATCGATGCACGCCCTGCAGATACATCAGCCACCAGGGATGGACATTCCCTGAGGATGTCATTGGTGATACATGATACGATCGAATTTATATCAAAGGCTGTTCTGTCATATTCGGAATCAATATACTTCTCATAAAAAAGTTTATGATGGGATCTGACAACAGGCATAGTTCTACCCCTCCATGACTCTGCCCTTCTGACGGCCTCCCGAACCGAAGATGCTGCCGCAAAGCTGCCTGAACCTCGGAATCATGCCGGATACCGGAATAAGGCCAAGTTTTTCATGTATAAAGTAATATTCATCCAGTATATCCTTTTCCATATGCGGTAAATATGAGCTTTTTAAATTTCTGTAAACCTCACGCTTCCTGCTGTAGGCCACACAGCCCAGCAGACTGTCCCGGGTTGCCTGTCTGACTTCAGCCATACTCATATCCGTTGCTTTGTCGTACTCAAAAAGAACGAATTTGGTCTTATCCTCAGGGAGCTGCTGCTTATCACTCAGAAAAGCAATATATGAGTTATATTCTCTGAGAGCCCCGACTTCTCCACTGACAGCTGCGATATTGACATCCGATTTCAGAAGCGCTGCCAGCGTATATGCGTCATAGATGGAACGGTTCACGAGCAGCACCGTTACATCGAAATTTCTGTAGCAGATGTCTATCAGCCGGGTCAGGCTGTCTTCACTGTAGTATTCGTAATTTTCCAGCCTGTAGTTGCCTGTTATGATATACAGATTCCCCATGTCCTTTCTTGACATCGACACCTGTCTCAACAATGCAGGTGTCAACATTCCTTTGCCTGCCGCATCGATGGCAATGTCCAGTCCGGAACGCCCGAGTGCGCCGTATTGGGCCGGCCTGGGCGGAAATTTACCAACGTTGAGGAAAATATCAGCTTTGGGTGCCAGCAAATCCAGGTCTGCCAGCAGAACATCTCCTCCTGAAAACTTTGCAGCAGTATATGCCAGCTCACAGCCAAATTCTGCATTATCCCATACAGTTATGACCTGCCTGCGGAAACTTCGTATATGGATTCCATTTTCAATGTTATTGTCATTGCGGTCTGCAGCCACGTTCCTTATCCTTACCTCTTCGTGCTTTGTCCTCATGCGCTTAATATGCGGCGTTGTCAAAACCCTGCTTTTCCTGCTTTTCCGTGACGGATCCTGCTTTTTGCTCAAACGGTTCTTTGTACTTTGCTGTAAACCCCCGCTGTTTATTTCACTAAAACTGCTTGTTCTCTGAAGATCAGATCCGCCTCCACGGTTCATTTCCGCATCCCTGACCCTGGCAGACAGCTTCCCTCGCAGCGCAGCAAGGTCCGCAAGCAGTTCAGAAGCGCTCTGATAACGGTCCGACGGCGACTCGTACGTACACCTTCTGATAATTTCCTCAAGTTCGGGAGAAAGATTCTTATCATAGTTTCTTATGGGCTCCAGCCCATATGGAGGTTCCAGCGGACTTTTGCCGGTCACGAGATGATGCAGCGTGACTCCGAAGCTGTAAATATCTGATACGGCACTGGTCTGGCCTGTGCCATACTGCTCCGGGGCTGCATATCCTCTTGTGCCGATGTATACAGTATCTGCTTCAGAATGCGGCTTATACTCCCTGGCGGTACCAAAATCGATCAGCTTCAGTGCCCCCGTATCCGTCAGCATTATATTGGAAGGCTTTATATCTCTGTATATTATAGGGTTTGGCTTTATGGAGTGAAGATATTCCAGTGCCATACACAGCTGTATCGCCCAGCCCACAACCGTTTCCTCAGCTATTCTTCCTTCCGCCTCCAGTTTTTTATCCAGCGAGATTCCCTTTATGTATTCTGTTATCATATACATCCTTCCATCCTGGATGACTATATCATACAGACTGGGAAGCGCCGGATGGTCAAGCCTTTTCAGCAGGTTCGGCTCAGAAGCGGGATCTATCTCATCATCCATATTCAGACGAAGTTCTTTAATGGCCCAGTATTTGTCCGTATTGATGTTCTTTGCCAGATATACGGTTCCCATACCGCCCCTGCCAAGGATTTTTTCTATAACGTATTTGCCGATGAAATAATCTCCCGCCTGCATCACGGTTCCCTCACATCCAATCAATGTATTGCAGAATTTCGGTTCTAAATCCCTTTATTGTTATAATTTTACATATCGGGACGTGACTGATTCTATCACAAACACTCATTAATTTCTATACTTTGTTGTAATATTTTCCTTTATTTAGTAATTTAAGACATGTTAAATGTAGATTTTGCGCAGAAAAACAGATATGCAAAAAATAGAAACATTCGGGAAATACTTATCGAAACAGCAACATTAAGGAAGATCGATGTCAGAATTGGACTGTTTCAAAATCCGGTATATATTCTTCGGATGCCGACTCCCTCTCCTGCACATATCCATTCAGACCCAGCCTGATGAATTTGTCTACCACCCTGTCATATTCATGACTGGTGATACGTCTGCCGATCCTGCTGTGGCCGCAAGCCAGATGGCACGGTACATACTGACTCATCAGGCTCACATATGCGTCTTTTGATATATTGGCTGAAATCCACTCCAATACCCTGATGGTTTCAGTTGTGTGGCCGGGCAGTACAAGATGCCTTATTATGACACCTTTTTTTATCATCCCGCCGTCATCGAATACAGGAGAGCCTTTCTGTCTGTACATTTCAATTACTGCAGCTGACGCCTTTTCGAAATAATCCTCTGCACCTGAATACTTTTTTGATACTTCACTGCTCATATATTTCAGGTCGGGCAAATAGACATCCACATGTTCCTCCAGCGATTGGAGCTGATGTATGCTTTCATACCCGCTCGTATTATATACGACCGGGATGTCAAGAGGCTTTGCAAGATTTTCCGCAGTGCAGTCCACCTCTCCCTCGTATTGTCCAAAGCAGCTGCCAGGCTGGCCTGTTTCGTTGGAGCCACACTTTGCAATTCTGAGCGCTTCTCTTACGGCAGGTGCGAAATGAGTAGGAGTAACGAGATTGATATTATGCGCACCCTTGTCCCTCAATGAAAGAAAAATGTTCGCCAGCTCACGGACGGAAATTTCCCTGCCTCTGCCTTTATGGCTTATCTCATAGTTCTGACAGTATATGCATTTCAGGCTGCACCCGGAAAAGAACACTGTGCCGGAGCCCCTGGTACCGCTGATGCACGGCTCTTCCCACATATGAAGGAATGCCCTTGCGACCACCGGTGTTTCCCCCATACCGCAGAAGCCTTTTGATTTTGATCTGTCTGTACCGCAATTTCTTGGGCAGATATCGCACTGCATATGTCAAAACTCCCGTCCTTTGCTTTTGTAACCTTTACTTTATTCATAATAAAAAATATAATAAAGTTAATCATCAGGCATGTCAACTTTCGGGAACACAAAAACGGAGGTATGAACAAATGAGGCTCTCGGGCGTCACATATGCTGTGAGAAAAACCCACAGGACAAGATACATAGTACTGGCTGTCACATTATTGCTCCTTGCTGTCATCATGACAGTCATCATACTTTCTGTTTATAAAGGCTGGCATCTCCTTCACCCTGATAAAAGACCGATCGAGGCATTCTCATCCAACATCGTTCCTGAGTACAGAGATATCAGCTTTAAAGGCTCAGACAGCACCATCGTATTAAGGGGCTGGCTGTTCCAGGTCAAGAACAGTGACAAAGCCGTGATTCTTGTTCATTCGTATGGTTCCAACAGGCTTCAGTTTGGCATGGATACGGTGGATCTGATAAAGGAGTTCATGAGCAAAGGCTATAATGTTTTCACCTTCGATCTCCGGAATTCAGGAGAATCAGGAGGAAAAGACTGTACTTTCGGTTACAGTGAAAAGGAAGACGTTAAGGCAGCAATCAAATATGTAAGATCTCAGGGATCGAAGCATATTACACTGATGGGCTTCTCGACTGGTGCCTCCGCTGCCATTACCGCAGCTGCAGAAAGTACTGCTTCAGACGGCACACCGCTGGTGGATGCTGTCATTGCCGACAGTCCTTACTCTGATCTGAAAAGCTATTTCCGCAGGAGCCTCAACAAATGGACAGGCCTGCCGGCATTTCCGTTCAATTTTACGGTTTCGCTGGCGATCGATCTCACCAGCGGAATAAAAGCAAAGGATGCAAGCCCTGTTAATGCGCTGACATCTGAGAATCCTCCTTACATGATGCTTATACACAGCCGTAATGATGAGCTTATTCCGGTTATAAATTCCATAGAGCTGTTCCAGCAATATTCAGCGCTTAATGCTTCAGGCGCGGAATTCTGGCAGACAGAGGACAACGGTCATGCCATTGGCTATATGGAAAACAGAGATGAATATATGGAAAGAATATTTGCATTTCTTGAGAAAGTCTATAATGAAAACTGAATCCCATGAAAAGAAAGAGGATAGCTGATACACTATCCTCTTTCTTAATGCATGGTATTTGCTTAATACTTTCCAAATTCTTTGTCATTCAAAATGATTCGTTTATTAATTTCTGAAAATTCTGTTGAGACCTCATCGGTATATACCATCGATCCATCATTTTCAGCCGTTTTTTTTGCATGTGAATCAAAATTTCTCGTTGATCTGTAAGCTGAGCTGCTGCCGAACTTCCTCAGTCTGAATCTTGATACCTGCTCCTTCAAAGCATCTGCCTGAGTGGAGAGTTCCTCGCTGGCTGTTGCGCTTTCTTCAGCAGTTGCCGAATTCTTCTGTACTACATCCGACACCATCATAACCCCCTGATTTACCTGTTCAATGCCGGAGGCCTGTTCATTTGATGCAGTTGCAATATTACCGATCAGTGCTGCTACCTTGGAAACATCATTGACAATTTTGTTAAGTGCTTCTGATGTTTTCTCAGCAATCGACGTCCCTTTTTCCACATTCTTTATGGACTCTTCTATCATTTCAGTGGTTTCTTTTGCCGCATTGGAGCTTCTTGCTGCCAGGTTTCGGACCTCTTCAGCCACAACGGCAAATCCTTTTCCGTACTGGCCTGCTCTTGCCGCTTCCACGGCAGCATTTAAGGCCAGTATATTGGTTTGGAAAGCAATCTCATCAATAACTTTAATAATTTTTGATATGTTGTTGGATGACAGATTGATCTCTTCCATCGCTTTGAGCATATCTTCCATCTGCCTGTTGCCCTGCTCGGCATTTTCCTTTGCTATTTCGGCAAGGGAGTTTGCCTGATTGGAGTTATCAGCATTCAGCTTGGTCTGAGCAGCGATCTCCTCCAGCGATGCTGTCAGCTCTTCTATCGTGCTGGCCTGTTCCGCTGCTCCCTGGGAAAGATCCATACTTGAATCAGAAACCTGTTTTGCTCCAGCAGCCACCTGATCAGCCGCAAGATTGATGTTGGTTATCACTTCATTAAGATTGTCTGCCATTTTATTAAATGCATTGGCCAGCATTCCTATTTCTTCCCTGGTATTGATGTCAACCTGTACATCCAGATCTCCGTCTGCTATCCTGTCAGCAGCCGCCGCAAGCTTTGCCATGGGTTTGCTTATGATATTGCTGACAAATATTCCAAGAGAAACTGCAGCAAGCATGGCTACTGCAATAACTGCTATCATCATAACTACTGCAGAATCTGCAGTAGCATTGTTTGAATCCGATTGGTTCTTGGCAGCACTGACCTTTAGATTTACAAGAGTTTCAATTGCTTCGCGCACTAAATCAGAGCTGTCCTGCAAATCTCCCTTTGTGAAGACAAACGCTTCTTCATCCCTGTTTTCAAGGCACATCTCCAACAGCTTATTCAAATCAGCGTTGTAAACTTCCATCGCTTCTTTAAAAGCAGTAAAGGCTTCCCGGATTTCATCCTGTATAATTGTTTTTTCAAAACTTTCTGCGTATGTATCCATGCTTTCCAGAAAGCCTGTAATCCTGGAGTATGAATTCTGTATATCGCTTGGATCATTATAAAGAATCAGGTCTCTGGCATTTACTCTTACTCTTTGGAACAATGCGGAAATCTCTGACACTTCAGAAATAGGGACAGTCATATTCTCGTATAAAATAGTGTCGTTGTCATTAAGTTTATTGATATTTGTAATTCCAATAACTCCTACAACTCCTGAAATAACTGCTACAATAACAAAACTTACGATCAGCTTTGCTCCTATTTTCATATTATGGAACCAGGTCATACTATCGTCCTCCTTGCTGCGCCTAATGTTGTTTTTAGTGTTCCGTATCCTGGTGATTCAGCAGCTTTTCACAATCCAGCAGCAGTTTTATGTCCTCTCCGGATTTCCCAACGCCTTTAATGAATTTATTGCCCTCCTTGCCTATTTCAGGCGGAGCAACAATTTCTGTTTTCGGAATGGAGACAACTTCCGATACACTGTCTACGATTAGCCCTATAGATACTTCATTGATGTTTACTATTATCACACAGGTTCTGTCGTTATACTCCTTAAAGCTCTTTTTGAAACGGAGCCTGACATCCATTACCGGGATAATTTTCCCTCTTATATTTATTATGCCCCGGATATAATCCGGCAGTTCCGGCAACTCGGTTATTGACTGTATCCCTATGATCTCCGTCACATACCTGATTTCGATTCCATAGACTTCATTGTCCAGCTGAAATGTGAGAAACCTGTCACCCAGCGTGTCCTCTTCCATTATCTCCTTCT
>ENA-OWOZ01003337-OWOZ01003337.1-bioreactor-metagenome-genome-assembly--contig:-NODE-3337-length-10625-cov-3.457717_pt1 | contig 10625 bp, 8 predicted proteins | sample MGYA00238140_ERZ651804 | MGnify/ENA primary metagenome ERZ651804 (study PRJEB26910, sample SAMN07631232) | bioreactor metagenome | isolation source: Switchgrass digestor | place: USA: Dartmouth... | reverse complement strand
CAGCTAATACCAGTAATCTTATTGATATCGGTTTTAATATTCATCATAATCAAATTAGTTCCAGGAGACCCAGTAGGTTCAAACCTTGATCCTAGGGCTACTGCAGAACAGAAGATGGCAGAAAGAGCTAGACTTGGATTGGACAAACCCATTTATGTACAATATTGGAATTGGCTAACTCGTTCAATTAGAGGAGATTTTGGTTATTCGTATATTTATAAAAGACCTGTGGTTGATGTAATACCTAGTTTTATCAAGAATAGTTTAATATTAAACATATTCGTCTACATATTTGCTTTCTTAATAGCCATTCCTATAGGTATAATAACTGCTGTGAAGCAGTATTCAAAAACAGACAATTTCTTTAGTGCCTTCTCCTTATTTGGTATCTCTATGCCTACCTTTTTCTTTGGATTATTATTGATTTATTTCTTTGGAGTCAAAAATCAATGGTTCCCTATAAGTGGAATGATAACAGTGGGAAGAAATTACGAGGGAATTGCTAAAGTTAAAGATGTGTTAATGCATATGATATTGCCTGGTTTGGTACTAATTATAGGCAGTTTAGCCAGTTTAGTACGTTATACTAGGACATCTATGCTTGAAGTAATAAATCAGGACTATATCCGAACAGCTAGATCAAAAGGATTAACAGAAAAGGTAGTAATATATAAGCATGCCTTTAGAAATGCTTTGATTCCAGTAGTTACTATTGTTGGATTTACTGTACCTTCATTGTTTTCAGGAGCAGTAATGCTAGAGACAGTATTTAACTGGCCTGGAATAGGAAGAGTTTTAGTGGATGCCGTAAACTTTAGGGACTATAACCTTATGATGGCTTTGGATATGTTTTTTGCCATATTGACTCTTATGGGTAATTTATTAGCAGATATAGGATATGCTCTAGTAGATCCGAGGATAAAGGTAGACTAGGGGGGAGGTAGTTAAATGGCTGAAAAAAATGTTAACATGAAGCATGATAATATAATAGAGAAAGAAATAACTGAAGAACAGCAGAAGATTCTAACTCCATGGAAACTTGTGAGACGTAAATTTATGAAGAGAAAATCATCAGTAGTGGCACTAATAATATTATTCGTCATTATTTTATCCGTTGTATTTGCTCCTGTTATTTCTAAACATGATCCATATACATATGATTTTTCTCGTGTAAAACAGCCTCCTTCCAAGGAACATATCCTAGGAACTGATGAACTTGGTAGAGATTATTTTGCAAGAGTATTGTATGGAGGTAGAGTTGCACTACAAGTAGGTATTTTCGCTGTTTTAATAGAGATAGTAATTGGATGTATTATAGGTGGAATTGCAGGGTATTACGGAGGCTGGATAGATAATCTATTGATGAGATTTACAGAAGTATTTATGTCTTTCCCATTCCTGCCTTTAGTTATAACTATATCTGCTATTGTGGGTACGAGAATACAACCAGAACAAAAAATGTACTTGGTAATGATTGTGCTAGGCCTTTTAAGCTGGCCTGGACTTGCTAGGATAATTAGAGGACAAATACTATCCTTAAGAGAGCAGGAATTCATACTCGCTGCTAAAGCAATGGGAATAAGAAATTCAAGAATCATATGGAGACATTTAATTCCCAATACTGTTGGATATATAGTTGTTAATGCTACTTTATCAGTTGCTTCAGCAATACTACAAGAAAGCGCCCTATCCTTCCTTGGCCTTGGGGTAGCACCACCAATACCAACTTGGGGAAATCTAATACAGTATGCTAGAGACATGTACAATTTACAACATCGACCATGGCTATGGATACCACCAGGATTGTGTATATTCGCTACAGTAATGTGTATCAATTTGATTGGAGATGGTCTGCGTGATGCCATAGACCCAAAATCTAAATAAAGGGGGATAGGATATGAGTAATTTGTTAGAAGTAAAGGATTTGAGAACTTACTTTTATACAGATGATGGAGTAGTTAAAGCTGTAGATGGTGTTGACTTTGAAGTTAAAGTTGGAGAAACTATAGGCATTGTTGGAGAATCAGGTTGTGGCAAAAGCATAACTGCCATGTCCATATTGCGTTTAATACAGTGTCCTCCAGGTAAAATAGTAAGCGGTGAGATTTTATTTAACGGAGAAGATCTAATTAAAGTAACGGAAAAGCGCATAAGAGAAATTAGGGGTAATAGCATATCTATGATATTTCAGGAACCTATGACTTCTTTAAATCCTGTGTTTACTGCAGGCTATCAGATTGAAGAGATTTTAAAACTCCATCAAAATCTATCAGACGATGAAGCTAGAGATAAAGCAGTTGAGATGATTAGAATGGTAGGCATTCCCAACCCAGAGAGGATAGCCAATGAATATCCCCATCAATTATCTGGAGGAATGAGACAGAGAATAATGATAGCTATGGCTTTAGCTTGTAGGCCTAAAATGCTCATAGCCGATGAGCCAACTACAGCTTTGGATGTTACTATACAAGCTCAAATATTAGATCTTATGAACGAACTAAAAAACAAGTTGAATACATCTATTATGCTAATAACCCACGACTTAGGTGTTATAGCAGAAATGGCTGATCATGTAATTGTCATGTATTCTGGTAAGGTAGTTGAAGATGCACCTACTATAGAATTGTTTGAAAATCCAAAGCATCCTTATACTATTGGACTTATGTCATCTATTCCTTCATTAGCTAAAGAAGGACAAAGGCTTGAAACTATTCCTGGTGTGGTACCTAATCCGCTTTACTTACCAAAAGGATGCTATTTCCATCCTAGATGTAAATATGCAACTAGAAAGTGTAGAGAGACTCAACCAGAATTAGTGGAAGTAGCCCCTGGACATAAGTCAGCTTGTTTAAGAGCTGAGGAGGTGTCTTGATGATGAGTGAAGTCTTATTGGAAGTAAAGAATTTAAAAAAATATTTTCCTATAACTAAAGGATTTATGAGAAAAAAAGTAGGAGAAGTTAAAGCAGTAGATGACGTTTCCCTTTTTATTAAGGAAGGAGAAACATTGGGCATAGTAGGGGAATCGGGATGTGGTAAATCTACACTAGGAAGAACCATATTGAGATTGTACGAACCTACTGAAGGCGAGATTACTTTTAAAGGCATCAACGTGTTAAATGCGTCTAAAGAAGAGATGATGAACTTAAGAAGGCAAATGCAGGTAGTTTTTCAAGATCCCTATAGCTCTTTAAATCCAAGAATGACAGTTTTTAGAATAGTAAGTGAAGCTTTACTAGAACATGGAATATATAAAAAAGGTAAAGAATTAGAGGATTATGTTATCGATGTTATGGAAAAGTGCGGGTTAGCTAAATACCATATGAACAGGTATCCTCACGAATTTTCAGGGGGACAAAGGCAGCGTATAGGTATAGCAAGAGCATTAGCTTTAAAACCATCTTTTATAGTGGCAGACGAACCAGTATCTGCACTAGATGTATCAATACAATCTCAGATAATAAACTTGTTTAATGACTTACGAGAGGATTATAATATTTCATATATGTTCATATCTCATGACTTAAGTGTCGTTAGATACATAAGCCATAGGGTTGGAGTCATGTACCTTGGTTCAATGGTGGAACTGGCAGATAAAAAAGACCTATTTGATAATCCTAAGCATCCATATACTCAAGCATTGCTTTCTGCTGTACCAAAACCAGACCCCAGAAGTAAAAGAAGAAGAATAATACTCGAAGGTGATATACCAAGTCCAGCTAATCCACCATCAGGGTGTAAGTTTCACACTCGCTGCATTTACGCTAAAGATATTTGTAAAGAACAAATACCAGAATTTAGGAATTTAGGAGGAAATCACTTTGTCGCGTGTCACTTTGCCAAATAAAAAAGATTATGATAAAAAACCTATAAGGGAACGGGAAAGGGAGCTGAGGAGGGAAATAGATGAAAAACATGCACAAGAACCTTATGAGTTTACAAAAAAGGACATTTTAGCAATGATTATAGCAGCATACCAGATGATAATGCCTATAGTTTTGATAGGTGTTGTTACGCTGATCGTAGTTGCTTTTGTTTTCTTGAAAGTTTATCAATAGATGGAAAAAAATAAACATGATGAGTTCAATGGAACTTGTCATGTTTATTTTTATTAATTAAGGAAACTGAGAAAATTAAGAGCATAAAATTTATATAAAATTTTTGTTGACACAATGAAATAACGTGTTATAATAAAAGGGTAAGATAATAACATGCGGGAGTGGCGGAATTGGCAGACGCGCTAGACTTAGGATCTAGTGTCACATGACGTGGGGGTTCAAGTCCTCTCTCCCGCACCAACATTAAACCAGTGGTTAATCCATTGGTTTTTTCATATTTATGACAAAAATTATATTATAATATAGAATTGATAATAATGTTTTATATGATATAATTTTTATGATATAATAAATTAGTTTTATTGGAATTAATAAATACGTTAGAGAGGAGCATATTAATGGACTTTATTTTAAAGAGTAAAGAAAACAATAGAGCTTGTTTTAATATTGAAATTACTCAAGAAGAGTTTGAAAAAGCAATTCAAAATGCTTACTTAAAAAATAGAAGCAAATTTAATATTCCAGGCTTTAGAAAAGGTAGAGCTCCAAGAAAGATAATTGAAATGAACTACGGAGAAGGAATATTCTATGAGGATGCTTTAAATATCATTTTACCAAAGGCATACGAAGAAGCAGTAGACAATTTAAAACTTGAACCGGTAGATAGTCCTGAAGTGGATATAGAACAAATAGAAAAAGGAAAACCAGTTATTGTAAAAGTTGAAGTTACTATAAAACCAGAAGTTAAGCTAGGAAATTATGAGAGCATAGAAGTAGAAAAAGTTGAATATAATGTTACGGATGAAGATGTAGAAAGAGAATTAAAGGCTATACAAGAAAAGAATGCTAGAATTATAGATGCATCTGATAGGGAAACTAAAGAAGGAGATATTCTTACTATAGATTTCAAAGGATTTATAGACGGAAAGGAATTTGAAGGCGGATCAGCTGAAAATCAAAAATTAGAAATTGGTTCCAACACTTTTATCCCAGGATTTGAAGAGCAACTAATCGGAAAGAAAAAAGGTGATAAAGTAGAAGTTAAAGTAACATTCCCAGAGGATTACTTTGAAGAAAGTTTAAGAGGAAAAGAAGCTACTTTTGAAGTAGTTATACATGAAATAAAGGAAAAAGAATTGCCAGAATTAGATGACGAATTTGCTAAGGATGTAAGTGAATATGATACACTAGAAGAATACAAAAGCAGCATAAAAGAACGCTTAGAAAAGGAAGCAAAAGATAGAGAAAAAGTTGAATTTGAAAACAAAGTAATAGATAAAGTGGTAGAAGAGTCTGAAGTAGATATACCAGAAGTAATGATAGAACATCAAATAGAACATGAAATTAACGAGTTTGATTATAGATTAAAACTTCAAGGATTAGATATAGATCAGTATTTGAAACTAACTAATTCTAAAATAGAAGATTTAAAGGAACAGATTAGACCAATAGCTGAAAAGAAAGTAAAAACTGATTTAGTATTTGAAGCAATAGGCAAAAAAGAGAATATAGAAGTAACAGAAGAGGATATCGATAAGGAATTGGAAAAAATAGCTAAAGAATACAACCAAGAAGATGTTGATAAATTTAAAGAAAATATGAAAAAAGGAGATTTATCATTCTTAGAATCGGGTATAATCAGAGATAAGATAATTGACCTATTAGTGAATAACGCTAAGACCATTTAACTTTTTTAGGAGGGATAACTATGGCATTAGTGCCAATTGTAGTTGAACAGACCAATAGAGGAGAAAGGTCCTACGATATATATTCTAGACTATTAAAGGAGAGAATAATTTTTCTTGGAGACGAGATCAATAATGTAACAGCTAATCTAGTAGTAGCACAACTCCTCTTTTTAGAAGCTGAAGACCCTGATAAGGATATACAACTTTATATAAATAGCCCAGGAGGTTCCGTCAGTGCAGGATTTGCAATATACGATACAATGCAATATATAAAACCTGATGTATCTACTATCTGTATTGGAATGGCAGCTAGCATGGGAGCTTTCTTACTAGCAGCTGGTGCAAAAGGCAAAAGGTTTGCCCTACCAAATGCAGATATAATGATTCACCAACCATTAGGCGGAACGCAAGGGCAAGCAGAAGATATTAGGATTCATGCGGAAAAGATTCTTCAAACTAGAGAATTGATAAATAAAATACTAAGCGAAAGAACAGGTCAGCCTTTAGAAAGGATCAGAAGGGATACAGATAGAGATTTCTTTATGACAGCAGAGCAAGCTAAAGAATATGGTATAATAGATGAAGTAATAAAATCTCGAAAATAAATTAAGTGAGGTGTGATGATGTCAAAACACAATGACAAGCAGCTTAGATGCTCTTTTTGTGGCAAATCACAGGATCAAGTACGTAGGCTAATAGCGGGTCCAAATGTATTTATATGTGATGAATGTATTGAACTATGCCAAGAGATTATCAATGAGGAATTCATAGAAAATTACGATGATGAACTTAGAGATTTGCCAACTCCAAGCATGATCAAGGAAACTTTAGACGAGTATGTAATTAGACAGGAAAGAGCAAAAAGAGCACTAGCTGTTGCAGTATATAATCACTATAAAAGGATTAACAAGAAGACCCAAAAATCAAATGATGTAGAGCTTCAAAAAAGCAATATAATAATGATTGGACCAACTGGGTCAGGAAAAACTCTGCTTGCTCAAACACTAGCGAAGATTTTAAATGTACCTTTTGCAATTGCAGATGCTACATCCTTAACTGAAGCAGGATACGTAGGAGAAGACGTGGAAAATATTATTTTAAAATTAATTCAAGCTGCAGATTACGATATTGAGAGAGCAGAAAAAGGTATAGTTTATATAGATGAGATAGATAAGATAGCTCGTAAGTCAGAAAATCCTTCTATTACACGAGATGTTAGTGGAGAAGGAGTTCAACAAGCTTTGCTTAAGATTCTTGAAGGAACTATTGCCAATGTACCTCCTCAAGGAGGAAGAAAGCATCCTCATCAAGAATTTATACAAGTAGATACAACTAATATTTTGTTTATAGTAGGCGGAGCCTTTGATGGAATAGAGAAGATAATACAAAATAGAGTAGACTCTAAAGCTATGGGATTTGGAGCTGACATAAAGAGCAAACAAAACAAAGCAACAGGAGAGTTGTTAAAACAGATACAACCAGAAGATCTATTAAAATACGGTTTAATTCCTGAATTCGTTGGTAGATTACCAGTAATTGTTACATTAGAAGAATTAGATGAAGATGCTCTTGTGGATATTCTAGTAGAACCTAAAAACTCACTAGTTAAACAGTATAAAGAATTGTTCAAGATGGATGATGTAGAGTTGGAGTTTGAGGAAGAGGCTTTAAGAGCTATAGCTAGAAAGGCAATAGAGAGAAAGACAGGAGCAAGAGGACTCAGAAGCATACTAGAAGAGAATCTACTAGATATTATGTACGAAATTCCTTCAAGAGAAGATATTAAGAAGTGTCTAATCACAAAAGAAACTATAGAGTCAGGAGCAGAACCTACTTTAGTTCTTACTGACAAGAAATCTAAAAATAGGGTTGGTAAAAAGGACAACAAAGAATCAGTTTCTTAAAAAGGCTCACTTATGTGGGCCTTTTATTTTAGCGAAGAGGAAACTTTTGTAAAAACTTTCATAATGAGTTTCAAGAAAATCCTCCTATTTATTAATCAAGGTAGGAAATTTTATTATAAGGAACTTTACATAAGTGAGTTTCAATAAAGGCTTTTATATAATATAATGTTTCCATAGAAGTTTTTATTGCCTGTAGCTAGAAAGGACAAAAGATCGTGTTTTTTAGATGTGTTAATAGTGTCGGATAAAGGAGTGAGGCTATGGATAAGGAACTTTACGATGTACAGAGAAAAACAATGCCTCTTATACCACTAAGAGGTATGTCTGTATTTCCCTATATGGTTATCCACTTTGACGTGGGAAGAGAAAAATCTATAAATGCATTGGAAAGTGCTATGGTAAATGATTCCTATATATTTTTATGTACACAAAAAGATGCCAAGGTAGAAGACCCTACACTAGATGAGTTTTACCATGTAGGAACTGTATCCAAGATAAAACAGATGCTGAAATTGCCTGGTGGAAGTATTAGAGTATTGGTAGAAGGTATAAACAGAGGGAAAATAGTAAACATAATTAAAGAAGATGAATATTTTGAAGCTGATATAGATGAATATATTTATGACCCTGACAAGATAGTTGTTAGCAAGGAAATGCAAGCAGCTATGAGATTGGTCATAAATGATTTTGAAGAATACTTAAGGCTAAACAATAGGATACCTACAGACATATTGCTAACAGTAACAGATATAAAGGATCCAGGAAGATTAGTAGATGTCATATCTTCCTATATAAACTTTAAAACAGAAATACACCAACAAATACTGGAGACTTTTGATTTCTATGAAAGGCTAGAGCTCCTTCATAAGGTGCTAGGGGAAGAAATTGAGCTGTTAAGAATAGAAGAAAGAATAAATCAGCGTGTTAAAACTCAGATATCTAAAGTACAAAAGGAATATTTCCTCAAAGAGCAACTAAGAGCTATACAAAAAGAATTAGGTGAAGATGATGATATAGATAAGGAAATAGAAGAATATAGGGAAAAGATTGAAGAGATAAAAATGCCTGATGATGTGAGGGAAAAGGCACTAAAGGAAGTGGAAAGACTTGAAAGGATGTCAGACCATTCTGCAGAAGCAACTGTTATTCGCAATTATTTAGATTGGTTATTGGCACTTCCCTGGTCTAAGGAAACTAAGGAAAAGGTGGATATAAAAAGAGCTCGAGATATATTGAATAGAGATCACTATGGATTATATGATGTTAAGGAAAGAATCTTAGAATTTATTGCTATAAGAAAACTAACCAACAAGACAAAAGGGCCTATCCTATGTCTACTAGGGCCTCCAGGAGTAGGGAAAACATCAATTGCCAGGTCAATTGCTGAATCCCTTAACAGGAAGTTTATAAGGATGTCTCTAGGAGGAGTACAGGATGAAGCAGAACTGAGAGGACATAGGAGAACTTATGTGGGCGCAATGCCTGGAAGAGTAATCTCTCTTATCAGAAGAGCTGGTACCAAGAATCCAGTATTTTTGTTTGATGAAATCGATAAACTAAGTACTGGATTTAGAGGAGATCCTGCAAGTGCTTTGCTGGAAATACTTGATCCAGAGCAAAATAAGGAATTTACTGACCACTATCTGGATGTACCCTTTGATCTATCAAAAGTACTATTTATTACTACAGCTAATAGTACAAGTACCATACCTGCTCCTTTACTAGATAGGATGGAGGTAATAAGACTTAGCGGATATACTGAAGAAGAAAAGGTAAAGATTGCAATAAATCATCTTATACCGAAGCAGATTAAGGAACATGGATTAAATGAGAAAAACTTAAGGATATCAGAAAATGCAGTACGAAAGATAATAAATGAATATACTAGAGAAGCAGGAGTAAGGGAATTAGAAAGAAATATAGCTAATATGTGTAGGAAGGTTGCAAAAAATGTTGTAGAAACTAAGAAAAAATCCATAAGAATCAACAGGGATGATATTCCTAAATATTTGGGCAAGGAAAAATACTTGTCAGATATGGAAGTAAGGGAAAATCAGGTTGGGGTAGCGACAGGATTAGCTTGGACTCCTTTTGGAGGAGAAACTCTTTCCATTGAAGTAAGCTGCATGAAGGGGACTGGTAAGCTTCAGTTAACAGGAAAATTGGGGGAAGTGATGAAGGAATCAGCTATGGCAGGTATTAGCTATATAAGAGCAAACTCTGATAAACTTAGTATAGACAGCAATTTCTATAAAAAGATGGATATACATGTTCATGTGCCAGAAGGTGCGATTCCAAAGGACGGCCCCTCAGCAGGTATAACTATGGCAACTGCAGCCATATCTGCACTGACAGAAATACCAGTTAACAAGGATGTAGCTATGACTGGTGAAATTACTCTCAGAGGAAGAGTATTGCCAGTTGGTGGAATAAAGGAAAAAGTATTGGCAGCCAATAGAATTGGAATCAAAAAAGTCATACTGCCTTATGAAAACAATAGGGATCTGCAGGATATTCCAGATAAGATAAAGAGAAAAATGGAATTTATTTTAGTTAAAAATATGGACGAAGTTTTAGAATATGCTTTAATGAAAGAGGAAGGAAAACATGAAGATACTAAAAGCTGAACTGGAAAAGATAGCTGTAGATAAAATACAGTATCCAAAGGATAGCCTACCTGAAATTGCCCTTGTAGGCAGGTCTAACGTGGGGAAATCTAACTTCATAAATTCCATGGTCAATAGAAACAATCTAGCTAAAACAAGTAGTAAACCAGGGAAAACCAGAACTATTAACTTTTACAACATAAACGATAGTTTTAGATTTGTGGACTTACCTGGATATGGCTATGCACAAGTTTCAAAGAAGGAAAAGGATAAGTGGGCACGTATTATTGATGAATATCTAAATTCAAGAGAGAATCTAAAAGAAGTAATTTTATTAGTTGACATAAGGCATGAGCCTACACAGTTAGAT
>ENA-OWOZ01003335-OWOZ01003335.1-bioreactor-metagenome-genome-assembly--contig:-NODE-3335-length-10630-cov-4.246470_pt1 | contig 10630 bp, 9 predicted proteins | sample MGYA00238140_ERZ651804 | MGnify/ENA primary metagenome ERZ651804 (study PRJEB26910, sample SAMN07631232) | bioreactor metagenome | isolation source: Switchgrass digestor | place: USA: Dartmouth... | reverse complement strand
GTAATATATTTGCAGCAATAGCCTCATCAGTAAGGGCTTTTTCTGTGCAAAGAGATATCTTTCAAACAAAATGGGATACATTGGGGAAAGTCAGGGATAGCCTTCTTGAAAGGGCTAACAGATTAGACAAATATTCGCCTCTTAATGGGAATGTTGGTAAAATAATTTCATTATTTATTTCATTCGGTTCTAGCAGTATAATTATAAAATCTTATAATGACTTTTTAAACACTGTCGGAAAATATTCATTTTTGATTCCAACAATTTTCATTATTACTATATTTGTTTTCGACTTTATACTGGAATTATACAAAAATAGGTTAATTAGGAAGGCAGAAAATACATTACCGAAAGATTTAATGAAAACATGGCAAGAAGAAAATATGGCTCAGTATAGGAAGATATTAAAAGCCTTTCTGTTAAATGCGATCGAAATCAAAAACTATTATTACCCTGATGAAAAGTTATTTGGCGAAGATATTAGTATTATGACAAAAGAGCAAATGGACTCTTTTTTAGACAGAGTAATAGATAGACATATGGTATTTTAATAAACATGCTGTATTAGCAAATTTCAAAATATTAATGCTTTTTTGCAATAACTTAGCGGTGATGATAGAGAGTCATACTATCTGTCAGACTTAGATTATTAAGATATAAGGGCTGATACAAGAACAATCTTTAGTATCAATATTTAAATTGTATATGAAAAGGAGAAATCCTTATGAGGAATGTAAAGCAATATCAGGTTTTAATATCTGCTCCATCTGATGTTAAAGATGAGTTAGAAGCAATATATTCAGTGATTGAAGATTTTAATAGAGGATTTGGGGTATATAATGGTATTTCATTGTTACCAGTTCATTGGAGCAAAGATGTTTTTCCACAATCAGGTGGGCATCCACAAAGTTTAATTAACTCACAAATAGTTAATGATTCAGATTTTGTTATAGCAGTGCTATGGACTAGATTCGGTTCTCCTACAGAGAATTATGATTCGGGCACTGAAGAAGAAATAGAAATTATGCTTAGAGAAGGAAAACAAGTTTTTTTATATATCTCAAAAAGGGCGGTAAATTTAGATGATGTAGATTATAGCCAGTATGAGAGAGTGAAAAGTTTTAAAGATAAGTATAAAGATAAAGGGATATATTGTGAATACAATACAATTGAGGAGTTTTCAAAAAGTTTATATAACCATTTATGTAACTATTTTAGCAAAGACATTAAGAAAGATGAAAATTTCCATTCTCAAAGTAACTTATTAATAAAAGTCAGTGATGGCAAAAATTTGATAGATAATATATTATTCTATAATACTAATTATGCAAACTCTGAAGTTTTTTCAAGTTTAATTAGGCAAATTACAGAAGATATAATCCATATTAATAATATAAATTTGCCTGAAGAGGTAGAGGAAGAAGATAATTCTACTCCATCATTTCAGGGGAGTATTAAATTAAAGGATGTAAACTTAAATCCATTATTTAGCAGCAAAAATTACCTCCTTAGACCAAAGAAAGTTATTATATCGGAACAAGATAAGAAAAGCATAGAAAATTTTGTTGATAAGTATAACTTGAAAAAATTATCTAATAATTTTTTTGAATTAGGTAATTTGAGAAACGAAATATCTGTAAATCTAATGGGAAGAACTTTTTATAAGCCAGTAGGAACAGATGAGGAAGAAGAGAAATATAGGAAAATTTGTGATTTATTATTTAATATTGAGTTATTTGAGCAACTCAAAGAATATTTATCAAACATTGATAGGTATAAAAAAATTTGGTTTGTATTAGCAAATGAAGGAGACCATTTTGATGAAGATATTACAATTAATTTATACATACCTAAAGGAAAAGTTATAATGAAGGATGATATAAATGAACCGTCAACAGTTACTTTAGATATTTTAAAATCAAGTATAAGTGCATTATTTAAACCGCCTGTAAGTCACATTTTAAAAGAATATCCTGATTATTTAATAATCAACAATTTTAGAATAGATAATCCCTTAATGTCAGCAGAAGAGAAATATAATCAAGAATTAGAAGAGTTTTGGGATGAATTGGAGAAGATATTTGTATATGAAGTTTTCCATTCAGAAGAGTGCGATATAATACAGTTTAACCAGAGTTATTTGAAACAGCATTCATGCACAAATTTTCCGACCTTCATATGTTTAAAAGATTCAATTGATGAAATAAGGTATGAAATTATATCAAAATATTGCAACAAAAAAGTGGAAGGTATTTTAAGAACTAAGTAAGCACTTTCTTACCCAAACATAATAAACTGTGGTGACTAATATAATAAATAAAAAATGACAGTGAGTGTAATAGACCTGGAGGTGGAGTCGGAAGAGATATGTAATCATAATAGAGATCTATAAGGGGTTATATTCTGTGGCTTGTTTGTACTCACAAAGAATTAAAAGTGTAGGTAGCATATAGGTTAATATTTGCTAAAGTTTATTGTAAGGGAGTTCAGTGTTTATTTACACTCGAGTTTGTTCAAACTTACAAAGTTTGTTTGCGAGTTTACAAAACCGTCATTGGTTTATATACCTTTGGCGGTTTTTTTGTGTTCAAAAATAGATATAGAAATAAATAAAAATATGCTAAACGGACGTAGTTGTAATCCCTCGAAAGCAAGTAGAATTCCGATGTGTAGGTGGTTTCGATATTTCCTCCCGTATGTTATACCCTGCGTATGAATACTCCAGAAGCTTTCCGGAACGGCATCACAGTTCAATGTGTACTGGGACGGTGAGGCAGGGCAGGCAGTTATCCAGCCCGGTGTGGCCTATACCGGGGCAGCGCCGGATACCAGTCCTTCAGAAGATACAATAACCGGCAGTGATAAGCTGGAAGATGGAATTTACTTTATCAAATCTTCCAAAGACAAAAACTTTGCAATTGATGTTCCCGGTTCAAGCAAAGAAAATGGTGCAAAGCTTATTATTTATACCAAAACCGGTAATGATAATCAAAAATTCAGAATCACCAATGTAGGTGGTAATCAATATAAAATTCAGTGTGTTCATTCGGGTAAGTGGTGGAACAGCAGCGGGTCGAAGGGTGCGATAATCACCCAATCGAGTTCTGCTTCAACCTTTACAATAGCAAAACAGGCAGATGGAACCTACAGAATCATGGACAGCAAAGGATTTTATGCAGGTATCTCAGGTGCAAGCATGAAAAACGGCACCAATATAATACTCTGGACAGAGTCCTCTGATGCGAGCCAGGCATATATATTTGAAAAAGTTAAATAAATTAATGCCAGGATGAATATCGCCTGATATATATCCGAGTCTGTTCAGGCATATTGCCGGATTTGCAAAACCGCCATGGGTTTAAATATCTTTGGCGGTTTTCGTATTACATAAATGCAAATCAGGAGGAATAGTAAATTACAAAGCGACACCAAATTTGAGAGATTGCCTTTTTTTCATACCTTTCAGTCCTTCTACTACCTTTTAATGCGGGGTTAACAGGCTTTATGCGTTTATGCAGGACATGTTAATCAAATTATTCCAATTGTGTATTGACAATTGCCGTTTTTGTGATATAGTTAGTTATATAAGTAACTAACCAATCAACCAATTAAGTAATTAGCAGATGACGTATTATGGAAGGAGGAAATGGCTTGAAGGTAAATTTTGAAGACGAAAGACCCATTTTCATACAGATTGCTGAACAGATTGAAGATGCGATTTTGTCGGGAGCCTTTCCCGAAGAGTCTCAAATACCTTCCACGACTGAAATTTCTGTCAGTTTCAAGATTAACCCGGCAACGGCCCTCAAGGGAATTAATATTTTGGTGGATAACGGTATCGTTTATAAGAAAAGAGGAATTGGAATGTTTGTATCGACCGGAGCAGTGGAAATTTTAAGGGAAAAACGCAAAAAGGAATTTTACGACAAGTACATTTTAAAACTTGCTACTGAAGCTAAGCGGCTGAACCTGTCAAAGGATGACATTATAGCAATGATTGAAAGGGGGCTTGAGAAATGAGCGGAATAAAAGTTGCCAATGTTTCAAAGAGATTCGGGGACGTCAAGGCTTTGAAAAATGTCAGCATTGAATTTCGTGAAAGTAAAATATACGGACTGCTGGGAAGAAATGGTGCAGGAAAAACTACACTACTGAATATAATCACGGGAAAAACCTTTGCCGATGAAGGAAATGTTTCACTGGACGGTGAGATTATTGCCGAGAATGACAAGGCGCTTTCAAAGCTTTACATGGTGAGTGAAAAAAACTATTATCCGGAAGGTATGAAGGTATCGGATGCATTCAGATGGACAAAAGAGTTCTACCCGGGTTTTGACACCGAAAGAGCTGTCAAGCTGTCCAGGGAGTTCGGATTGGACATTGAAAGCAAAATCAAATCCCTATCTACAGGATACAGTTCAATATTTAAGATGATTACCGCATTAAGCGTCAATGTTCCGTATGTTTTGCTGGATGAACCCGTTTTAGGGCTGGATGCAAACCACAGGGATTTATTTTACAGGATTTTAATTGAACAGTATGCTGAAAATCCTGCTACTTTCATTATTTCCACGCACCTGATTGATGAGGTTTCGGCAATTGTTGAGGAAGTGGTTATTATCCGGGATGGTGAGATCATCAGGAATGAATCGAGGGAATCTCTTTTATCCAAATATTACTGCGTCTCAGGACGTATTTCGGATGTGGACGGCTATATATCCGGGAAACGGGTATTGGCCTGTGAAACCCTGGGTGGACTGAAAACTGCTTATATAGAAGGAATTCCTGATAATGAAGCCATTTCATCCAACCTGGAAATTGCAAAAATAGATTTGCAGAAATTATTCATCCAGTTGACCAATTCGCAAGGAGGAATAAAGTAATGAATCTGAGAGCGGCTGTAAAATACAGGTTATACGATAATAAGAAGGCCATTTTGATTTTTTACATTGTGATTGTATGTGTCCTTGCATTTATGTTTATATTTTCGGCAACAAAAAGAAATAATCCTGAAATCCAGGGAAGTATCCGTGGATTGGAGCTTGCATCTGCCATTTTCCTGTTTGTCCTGGGGCTTAACTCCTTCAAGGAAACCTTCAGGATGTTCATGCAGAACGGAATTTCAAGGAAAACCATGCTTGTAAGCCATATTGCATGTACATTGGCCATCTGCATTTTAATGGCGTTTATTGACAGTATTCTTTCATTGTTAAGCAGAAGCATTACCGTAATAAACAGCGGCATTTACTCGGCGGGAATCATGGAAATGGCGTACGGAAGGCATATAAACAGTATCGGAACCTTTATTGTATCGGTTTTATTGTGCTTCTTTATCTATATTGCCTGTACGGCCATGGGGTTTTTTATAACCACACTATATTACCGGATGAACAGGACTCAAAAAACTGCCGTATCAATTGGTGTTCCCGCACTTTTGTTTGTTATTCTGCCGTTACTTGATGCTTTTCTGCTTGGAGGAAGGTTTTTCGCAAGTCTTGGCAGGTTTATTCAATCAGCTTTCGGAAGTCCTTTTATGTGCATGCTGTCATGCATGATCCTGTTTGGAATATTTACAGCATTAAGCTGGCTGCTGGTCAGGAAAGCAGTAATAAAGGACTGAGCGTCGCAAGCGTTCTTTCCTGAAAAATACGCCATACGCCGCGAGGATATTATCAAATGCTCCATTGAGTAGAGAACGTTGACCGGCCATTAAAGTGAAAAGTTGGTTTATCCTTAAGTCATACTACGAAGTTTCAGGAGCATTTGATATATCCTTAAGCAGGAGCCGCAAATGGACATTACTGACCAATACCTCCGGAGAGTGAGGACCGGGAATGTGGAAATTTAAATATAATCATTCTTTACATTGACATGGCAATGAAGCTGCTTTTATAATGGAACAGGTGATGAATTCCTGAGCCTTTGCTTTGTAAGCAATAAAATGTGAAAGGAGTGTTGTAAGTGTCTATAAGGTTGGGAAAGGTGATTCTATTTAACTGAATATTCGGTACTGGAATACATAAAGCCTGCTGTCGGGGTGATATTGCCAAGTGTATAACCCTGAGCCGGAACGGATGTTATTCCGGTGCGTTCTAAGCGGCCAGGCTGTAACCATGTTGCATTACAACACTATAAACTTGAAATAACAGCACGCGGGAGCGTGCTTTTTTGATGCGAAAAAACTGTAATGCGGAGCAGATGGTTTTACATGAACGGGTGAGCTTGGATGTTCGATAGGAGATGGTAGTATGCAGAAGGAAAAAACAACTTTTGACTATATGAAAAAAATACGCAATGAATGGAGCATCAATCCAAGAACGAGAGTACAGGAAAATGAGCTTAAGAATAAAAAGAAAAGAAGGCAGAACGAAAAGAAAATGATAAAGGAAGGTATGATGATATGAACATTTTGAACAGAGTTGGAATTAATGGCAATAATGGAGAACTGTATCACTTGAGTAAAAGGAAAAGGAGAGGATTATTATGGAAACCCAAATTAAAAGCTGGTTTTTTAATATAATAAATAATATCAGCAATCATTTACCGGAAATGTTTTATACGGCTCAAATCTCTGAAATTAAAGAATTAAGAAAAACCAGGAAAACCCGAAAAAAAGATATGATAACCGTTTTACCTGGAAATCCGGTTCATTATTGTCAATTGGGCTGGAGAAAGGATGCCTGATATCAATTTCTTTAATTATCAAACGGGTGCTCATTCAAAAGCACCCGTTTTAATATAATCACCTGAGCAGAAATCAATTCAAAGCCGCCAACCCCGGCAAAGAATACAGGTGTTTTTCCCGCAAGCCTGTCTCATGACATGATCATTTTCATATTCCTTCAAAAAATTAACTGCATTTTTACCGAACAAATGTTTGCATATTTATGTATGTTTTGATATAATGTGTTAGGTTCAATTACAGGTTATTGTACATTAAAATTTGGTAAATATATTATTCGCAATGAACATTTTACTGCCAGTACCGCATAATGCACTGTGACGGGTTTAAATGGCGGTCGCATGGATTACATTCTTGATGACATGGAGCGGATACCAATGAATAACAGTATTTTTATTAAAGGTGCATGTGAGAACAACTTAAAAAATATAGACGTGGAAATTCCCCGTAATAAAATGGTTGTCATTACGGGCTTAAGCGGTTCGGGCAAATCCTCGCTGGCTTTTGACACCATTTATGCCGAAGGCCAGAGAAGGTATGTTGAATCGTTGTCATCATATGCCCGTCAGTTCCTTGGGCTTATGGAAAAGCCCGATGTGGAATATATAACAGGGCTGTCCCCCGCAATTTCGATAGATCAGAAAACCACAAGCCGTAATCCCCGGTCAACGGTGGGAACGGTAACCGAAATATACGATTATCTCCGTCTTCTCTATGCAAGGATCGGAATTCCCCACTGCCCCGAGTGCGGAAAAGAAATAGCCCAGCAAACGGTGGATCAGATGGTGGACAGCATAATGTCCCTGGAAGAGGGTACCAGGATACAGCTTCTTGCACCTGTAGTAAGGGGCAGAAAGGGAGAATACGGAAAATTGATAGCCGATGCGAAAAAGAACGGTTTTGTAAGGCTGCGCATTGACGGGGAGATAATGGACATTAATGATGATATAAAACTGGAGAAGAATAAAAAACATTCAATTGAAATTGTTGTTGACAGGCTTATTGTTAAGCCCGGCATTCAAAAAAGGCTTACCGATTCGGTTGAAACAGTCCTCCGGCTGTCGGGCGGTTTGCTTTTGGTGGATGTTACAGGAGGTAACGAGATATTATTCAGCCAGAATTTCGCATGCCCCGATTGCGGTATCAGCATAGAAGCGCTTACCCCGCAGATGTTTTCATTCAATAATCCGTTTGGCGCATGCCCGGCTTGCAGCGGCCTTGGATCTTTTCGTAAAATTGATCCCGACCTGGTCATTACCGATTATTCGAAATCCCTTGCAGAAGGAGCGATAAACGCCGGAGGCTGGAATTTTGCCAACAGTGACAGCTACGGTTATTCAATCCTTGTCGCCCTGGCAAGGCACTACGATTTTGACATTAACACTCCTGTCGGGAAACTGCCGAAGAAAATACTTGATATCATATTATACGGCACCGGGAATGAAAAGATAAAGGTAACCTACGACAGGGGTGAAAACGGGAGCGGAACCTTTTACGCACCGTTTGAAGGCGTGATAACAAGCATGGAAAGACGCTATAACGAAACTTCCTCTGATATGATGAAGGATTACTACGAGGAATATATGGCAGAAATTCCATGCCATGTATGCAACGGCGACAGGCTGAAAAAGGAAAGCCTTGCAGTTACCGTAGGGGGAAAAAATATAGCAGAAGTCACTAAAATGTCCATAAAGGAATGTATCGGGTTTTTCTCTTCACTGGAACTTACCGGGAAGGAAAAACTTATCTCAGCCCAAATCCTGAAAGAGATTAATGCCAGGCTGGGTTTCCTTGTTAACGTCGGGTTGGATTATCTTACATTGTCACGCTCGGCAGGCACATTATCAGGAGGTGAGGCTCAGCGTATCAGGCTGGCTACGCAAATAGGATCGGGTTTGACAGGCGTGTTGTATATCCTTGACGAACCCAGCATAGGTCTTCATCAAAGGGATAACGACAAACTGCTGGCGGCCTTGAAAAAGCTCAGGGATGCCGGGAATACGCTTATTGTGGTGGAACATGACGAAGATACGATGCGGTGTGCTGATCATATTATTGACATGGGGCCTGCGGCAGGGGTACATGGAGGGCATATTGTCGCCCAGGGTACACTGGATGATATCATAAATACGCCCGACTCTATTACAGGCCAGTACTTAAGCGGCAAAAAAACCATAGAGGTGCCTGAAAAAAGAAGGGAGCCCAACGGAAAAACCCTGGAAATAATAGGTGCATGCGAAAACAACCTTAAAAACATTAACGTCAGTTTCCCTTTAGGCTTGTTTATATGTGTCACCGGTGTATCGGGATCGGGGAAGAGCTCCCTGATAAACGAGATCTTGTACAAGGAGCTTGCCGCCAGGCTTAACAAGGCAAAAACCAAGGCAGGAGCCCATAAGGAAATCAGGGGTATTGAAAATCTTGACAAGGTTATTGAAATAGACCAGGGGCCGATAGGCAGATCCCCCCGTTCAAATCCCGCAACCTATACAGGTGTGTTTGATCAGATAAGAAGCTTGTTTGCAGCAACAAATGATGCAAAAATGCGTGGTTATAACCAGGGACGTTTCAGTTTCAATATTAAGGGGGGAAGATGCGAAGCCTGCAAGGGTGACGGCCTGATTAAAATAGAAATGCATTTTCTGCCCGATGTTTATGTTCCCTGTGAAGTCTGCAAAGGAAAAAGGTATAACCGGGAAACACTTGAGGTTAAATATAAGGGAAAGAGTATCGCTGATGTCCTGGATATGACCGTTAATGAAGCGGTGGAATTTTTCAAAAACATTCCGGGTATCAGCAGAAAAATCAGCACTCTCCAGGAGGTTGGCCTTGGGTATATCAGGCTCGGCCAGTCGTCAACCACCTTGTCGGGCGGTGAAGCACAAAGGGTCAAGCTTGCGACCGAGCTGTCCAAAAGAAGCACGGGCAGAACGCTTTATATTCTTGACGAACCTACCACGGGGCTCCATATTGCCGATGTGCACAAGCTGATAAATGTATTGCAGGAGCTTGTCAATGCCGGCAATACCGTAATTGTTATAGAACATAATCTTGACGTAATAAAAACAGCTGATTATATAATAGATCTTGGCCCCGAAGGCGGGGACGGGGGAGGCAGTGTTATAGCTACGGGTACGCCCGAAATGGTTGCAGAAAATCCAAACTCGTATACGGGGCAATATTTAAGACGGTTGAAAGAAATCAGCAGTCGTTTATAATTAATTAAGAATAATTAATAACAGGTGATGTTAATGAAATCATACAGAAAAGAGCTGGTAATCCATACTCCTTCAAGAAGGGCTTTTATCAATATTACCCCAAGCGTTGAACAATGCCTGAAGGAAAGCGGGATTAAGGAAGGGCTTTGCCTGGTGAATGCAATGAATATAACGGCAAGCGTATTCATTAACGACGATGAACCGGGACTTCACCAGGATTTTGAAAGGTGGCTGGAGAAGCTGGCACCCGAAAAACCATACAGCCAGTATGCGCATAACGGCTATGAGGACAACGCCGATGCCCACCTGAAAAGAACCATTATGGGCAGGGAAGTGGTTGTGGCCGTTACCGGCGGGAAGCTTGATTTCGGTACCTGGGAGCAGATATTTTACGGCGAGTTTGACGGAAAGCGGGACAAAAGGGTGCTAATTAAAATAATCGGGGAATAAAGCTTTTTATATAATTTTTCCTGAACTATTGAATTCATATCAAAATTATGGTATATTAACTATAGATGAATATTGCTAAACCATGGTTGAAGCTATTCATTAAGGCTTTTTGGGATGATAATAATTGAATAGATGGTTCTTCAGGGACAGGTGAAATTCCGTACCGGCGGTAATCAACAAAGGTTGAGAGCCCGCGAGCCTCGTGGAGGTTGATCCGGTTAAAGTCCGGAGCCGACAGTTAAAGTCTGGATGGGAGAAGAAGTGTTTTTCTGTTGCGGGA
>ENA-OWOZ01003334-OWOZ01003334.1-bioreactor-metagenome-genome-assembly--contig:-NODE-3334-length-10631-cov-33.264165_pt1 | contig 10631 bp, 7 predicted proteins | sample MGYA00238140_ERZ651804 | MGnify/ENA primary metagenome ERZ651804 (study PRJEB26910, sample SAMN07631232) | bioreactor metagenome | isolation source: Switchgrass digestor | place: USA: Dartmouth... | reverse complement strand
GCCCTTGACAACCACATTAGCGGAAATTAAAGAAACATAGTAGAAAACAATTTACACCACTTGACAAGACACTATCTGAAGATGTATTTTATGAGTAATTTGAGGTGTTTCAATGTCAATTTTCTTAAGATAAATTAGGATTTGAGGTATGGGCTATGAAAAATTTGAAAGCAGGAGTTAAAAGTTTTGCTAAGGAGGACAAAGGTGCTATTATTGTTGAAGCAAGTATTGTTTTTCCTGTAATGTTCTTTGTTTTATTCTTTCTAATACTCTTTGGCAACGTTATATACAAGCAGTGCCAGATAAATAGCATAGTGACTGAATATGCAATTTTGGGAGCGCAATATTGTGCTGATCCATTATTGGCGCAAATGGAAGCTAATGGCGGAGCTGTACCTACAAGTGTTGATGTAAAACCCTATAGGTACATATTTGGCAACATGGGTGATGTGGAAGACATGATAGAAGAGCGAGTAAAAAAGGCCTTAGCGGGAGAACTTACATTTTTTAGGGGAATGCAGCCTGTCCTTGATAAGAATGCCGGAAAAATTGCTTCATATAATAACTATGTTCTTTATTCGACTTTTTCCGTCGAAGTTCATTACCAGATTAAATTTCCTATCAGATTTTTAGGGTATAATACCCCAACTGTAATAAAGGGTAGCTCGAGAGCAGAAATACCTGTCATTGATCCTGCCGAGCTCATTAGAAATACGGATATGGCTATAGATTTTTTGGAGGATACTATAGTCGGGCAAAAGGTAGCAAGTGTTTTTAAAAAAGTAAACTCATTTATCAATGAGTTCAGTAAAAAGTAAAGAAAATATATTCTAAAGTGGGTAGGGGACTAATTATGAGATTTTTTAATAAGACGAAAGGTGCAATATCAATTTTTCTTGTTATTATAATGGTACCGATGCTTACGTTATCCGGATTGTTTGTTGATGCAGGCAGAGTAAAATTGTCCAGGTCGGTAATGGATTCGGCTGGAGATCTTGCGATGAATACTGCTTTAACAAATTATGATATTAAACTGAAGGAGTTGTATGGACTTTTTGCAACTGCTCAGGATAAAGAAGATTTATTTGCGAAATTAGAAGATTATTATCGCTCATGCATAATTTCAGCGGGAATAGACGGAGTGGAAGCTGATTCTTATGTTTCTTATATAATGAAGACGTTGGGGATGATTTCCGAGGAAGAAACGTCAGACGTCTTGAATATGCATCTAGTTGATTTTGCCATAAGTGAAGTTGAAAACGCAAACATGGCTAATGCTACTATTTTAAAAAACGGTATTGTAAACTTTATGAAGTATCGTGGCCCTATAAATATGGGGTTAAGCTTTTTGTCCAGTTTGCAGTCATTTACTTCACTCAGCAAATCTACGGAATTGGTAGAGAAAAGACAAGAATATTATGAAGTACAACAATCTGTATTGGAGAATTGTAGGAAAGCCTGGAATCATATTAGAAATTACAACAAAAATGATATGCTCAAATCGGAAACATATTTTGATGATTTTAAGAATGAAGCCAAACAGTTCAAAGAAAAATATACCAATATTGGAAGAAAGGTAATAAAGGATTTGTATGACACCCAGAAACATGCAGGTAATCCTTTAAAGCCATTAAAAGATTACGGTTTTAAATATACATCCGATGCTGCTACTATACAGAAAAAGATAAATGATTTTAACACTGCTCTTAATAGACTTAATACGAAAGAAGATAAAGTAAAAAAACATGTTTATCCTGATGGTGCCTATGATTTGCAGTACCTGGTACAGGGAAACAGAGAGGATATTTTTAAAGATTATTACTATGCTATGGAGAGATTTAACGAAGCGTACCAGGATCTGCTTTATGCAATAAATAATGAAGTGGATAAAGTAGAATATATAGATGAATTTGATAATGTCAAAACAAAGGAAGAAAAGGTAGGTCCTCGGCACTCAACAACGGAGTATGAAAAAATTTTTAAGGAAAAAGAAAAATTCTATAACGAGTTGAATAAAAAACTTTCCCGTATAGCAAATGATATTGCTGATAAAGTTAATCCTGATGAAACCAATGCTAAAATTGTTGAATTATATAATAAGTTCATAAAATTTCAAAGAGATTTAACAGATGCAAAAAATAATTTGGATAATGCTCTTAAGTATCTAAATAAAGTCTATAATGCAGTGAAACCGGGTGGCAGTCTCGACGAAAAGAAAAATGAATGGGAAGCTACTACAAAAGCAGATGAATTGGCTAACAGTTCTTTAGCGAAACAAGATGCAGCAGAAATAAAGGGTCTTTCGTCCTTCATAAAGGCAGAAGAGGTTAAGAAATTTATAGACCGTTTGAATAATATATCTACAAACTTGGGGAATATGTTGAGTGAATTGGATAAATTTACTTTCTTTGGAGCAAAGCTTTCTGAATTAGATAAGTATGAAACATTGAAGCAAGCAATTGAAAGAAAATTGGGAAGAAAACAGTTAGTATCCGTACCTATAAAAGAAACTGAGCTTGATAGTAAAATTAATACCTGGGTGCAGGATTGCTTTACAGAAGGTAATGTGAATGCAGACTGGATAAATGCTCCAGGCTCAAAAATAAAATTGATAGATGATAAATTGAATTTTTATGTATTTTTATATACGAAATTTAACCTAGCAGATGAAGATGTTACATCAAGTGAAGATAATGCTAAGAAGCTGGATAAGAAATTAAAAAATAAGCTAAAGCAGGAAGCAGATAATGAAGCAAAAAAAATTGAACCAAAAGAGGAAAATGGTACAAGAGAGATATTAGATAAGCAAGAATTACCTTCAAAACTTAACGTAGGTGGAAGGGACGAAATACAGAGCGTTGGAGTTTTAACTGATAATAAAAAGGCTGTTTCTGAAACTACAAAGTCTCTCAGCAGTATGTTTATAAACTTAGGCAAAGCTTTAAAAAATGCGGGTACGACTCTGAGGGATGATATTTATATATCTGACTATATAATGAGTATGTTCAGCTATGACACAATCGAGAAAGAGTATAAACATGACCATCCCGATGTTTCCGATCCAAAGTCTATGCTGAAGACACTGACAAAAAATCAAATAAATGAAGATCACAACTATGCGTATAAAAGAGAAGTCGAATACATAATTTTTGGCGGTAAGAACAGTAGTAATGTTAATAAGGCTTATGGCTCAATTTTTGGAATTCGCCTGGCTTTCAATCTTATATATGCCTTTACCGATTCAGAAATAAGAGATGGTGCGATGGCAATAGCTATACCAATTTCAGCTGCGACCTTGGGTGTAGTACCGGCACCCCTTATTCAGGCTTGTATAATTATTGGTATCTCAATAATAGAATCGGCACTGGATATTAAAGACCTAAGAGATGGAAAGCCTGTGCCGCTATTTAAAAATCAACAGACCTGGCGGGTTAGCTTTACAAATGTAGTGAATGTAATAAAGCAAGAGGCTACAGAAATATTGAAAGAAACTGCAAAAAACTCAATTGATGAAGCTAAAAGTAAATTGGATGAATTTTTGGAAAAAACGGATGAAGAGCTTCAGGAGTTGATTAATAGCGGTTCAGAGAAGGTAACGGGACTGTTAGGTTCAGTTCAGGATTCATTTAAAACTATGGTCGAGCGGCATGCCAATACGGCAATTCAAAAGTTTACGACTTTAGTAAACGATGCAATTCAGGAAGCCAAGATGGATCCGTCTATAAACAAGGTAGAGTATGTAAAACAGGAATTAGATAAATGGCTTGCGGAAGAGAAAGCGATGTCAGGAGAAGACAGCTTAACCTATTTAGCAAAATCTGAAGCTGTTAATATAATAAAAGAAAAATTGGATACGTTAGTCGGAGAATTTGAAAATGCAATAAATTCTGCGTTACAAGCTTCAGAAAAAGCTATTGTAGATATTGGAGTAGCGCTTCAGGATGAAGTTAATAAACTTAGACAGGCGATTAATAAGAAATTAGAAAATGGAACTGCAAAAATAAACGAGTATCGCGAAAAAATGAAACAAGAAGTCAAAGAGTCTATTAATCAAGGTGCAGAAGCGCTGAGAAATAAAATAAATGAAAAACTGGACGGTGTTTTTGGAATTCCAACCGGTTCATCGGGAGGCGGAGTTTCGCTCAGCAAAGGAGACAGTACCGGAATGGCTTCATTATTATCCTTCCAGTACAGCGATTATCTGAGACTGTTTACAATTGTTGGTCTGTTGGCAAATCCTAATGCCATATTGTTGAGGACTGCAGACGCAATACAGTGCAATATGCAATTGGTAAACTCCGATGATAGTTACCGCCTTAAAGACGCCGTAGCGTATGTTGAAGTTAATGCAACAGTGCAGGTTAAGCCGTTATTTTTAGCACTCCCAATATTTGCCGATGTAGAATCCAATCCGAAGGATGACTCTAATTGGTATACTATCAAATATAAAGGTATTAAAGGTTATTAGGAGAGGAGAAATTGCAATGAAAAAGATAGGTGCTATTATTGTAGCAGGGATTTTAGTTTTTGGTCTTACTGCGTGTGAAAAGGGAGGAGATAAAACTTCTGATCCAACAAATAATGTAAGTATTAGAGATACAAACGAACCAGCAAAAACTCAAGAAAAGCAAAGTTCTGAGCAAGCAAAAAAAAGTGAAAGCTCTGTTAATCTGCCGTTAACAGCTAATTTTCCAATGTTCAGCTTATTTATAGACGGTCCAAATTACCAATTTATACAAAATGGGGCTACAAGTTTATATAATGTCGGAGGTATTCGGTTTATAGCATTAACATCAGCAGAGGGTATGAAAGCAGATAAACCGAGTGAAATAATAGACCTATATTTTAATGATTTTAAAAGCGGAGTGAGCACAAATTGCGGCGGATACAAACCGGAACAGTTTAATATTAAGGAAAACAAGGAGATTGAGATAAACGGAATTAACTTCTGGAGATTTCAAGGAGAGCTTCTAGCAAAAACTTCCTTTGGCGAAGAAACAAGCTTCTACACTGTCGGATATACCTTTATCTGGGATGGAAATCCGTTCCAGATTACAGGCGTAGTAGTAAGCGAAGGACAGGAACAGGAATATATAGATGAGATAACAAAATATGTTGATGAAATGGTTAAAACCATTAGAGATAAACGATAAGGAAATAGTTAAGAACAGTTAATAGAGAAAAACAATTTATAATTAATTACAGCTTAAGCTCTTAATTCTTAATTGAAATTAAGAGCTTGCTGGTGTAATTAATTATATTTTAAATGGGGGGTTGAGACCATGAGGTTTAAAAATTGTGAAGGGTCTGTTACTATTGAGGCAACAATATCCCTTACAGCATTTATGTTTGCAATAATCACAATTTTAACCACTGCAAATATATGTTTAGTACAGTCTAAAATGGCTACTGCGATTAATTTAACGGCGAAGGAGATTTCAGAGTATACATATTTCTATTCTCTTACCGGATTAAATGAAAGCAATGCTAATCTTTCAAAAAGTGCAGAAGGTACGAAAAATGATGTAACTAAAACTGTTGAGAATGTAAATGCAGTATTTAGTTCAATAAGTAATATAAGCGACGGAGTCAAAAATATAGATTTATCTAATCCTGATTCTGTATCGGATACTTGGAAAGATATAGAGGGTAATATTGGTAATATCTCGGGATCTGCTAAAGAAATTGAAGAAATGATCAGTGAGGTACTCAATGATCCGAAGAATTTTATTAAGGGAATGACAAAGCTGATGGCCAGTGAAGGATATGAATTGGTAAAATCAAATCTTATAGCTGCCCCAATTTCAAAGGTATTGGTTAAAAAACATTTAAAAAGTTTTAAAGGTGATGATGCTGAGAACTTTTTAAGAAGATTCCAGGTTGTACCGGCACCTAATGGTTCGTATGTAGACGGACTTGATTTTGGAGATTCTAAGTTGTTTCCGTATGGCTCCAATGAAATAAGAATTGTAGTAAAGTATAAGGTTCGCGCTGTTCCGCTTTTACCGATTAAGAAGGAATTTTATTTTACGCAGACAGCTATTACGCATGGATGGCCTGCTGGGAAAACGAAAGAAACAGAAGAAAAAAAGGCTGAAAATCCTGATAGTATATGGACTTCAAGTCCCATTAACGAGCGTGCTTTTTTCATAAGGCATATGGGTATTAAGGATTATAAAGATAAAGGATATTTACAAACTAAAGGTTTGACAGATGTACCTCTATATAACCCTGAAACAAATGATTTTGTCATGATATCATCTATGAATCCGCTTTATAGTCTGACCAGTGAGCAAATAAAAGTAGAGAATCTTGATGAAAATGCACTCAAACAAAGCTTGAATAATCTAGTCGGTAAAATGTTGAGCACTACTTCAGGACTTAAACAGGTCAAAGTAGCTGGATCTAACGGAACAGAAACAAAAAACTGTACCAATGCAACAAATACCATAGTTTTAGTGGTTCCGGAAGATAAAGGGTTAAAGGAAAAGATGGAGAAAGTTATTAATGATATGGATACAAAAGGAGTAAAGATTGAGGTAGTAGCATCATTTGGATTAGGTACTCGGGTAGAAACAAATTAAGATAAGATGCAAATAAGTTGGAAAGAGAGAAGAGAGGATATGATTTCGATTATTAGCATTATATTTACTGTTTTACTTATTGTAGCTGGGTATTTATATTTGGTAAAATATTATTTCAGTAATACTGAAATTAAACTAACAAAAGACAGTATTTTAACATTTGATGCAAAACGTATTATATATATTGCAGTAGCTTTATTAGCCGGATTGGGAATAAATCTTACCTTTTGGCTCACATACAGTGGTGCTACTTTTCTTACTCAGTTGAAAATTATAAGTCTGATTATGATGCTGCTTCCGATTGCAGCTGTTGATTTAAGGGATCATGTAATACCTAATCGGCTGCTTATAGGAGGATTGGTTTTAAGGCTGTTTTTCTATATTATCGAAGTTAAAACAGAAGGTTTAAAAATCTTAGAAATTTTGAAGACAGATATAATAGGAGCTTTAATAATTTCCGGATTCTTTTTGGTGTGTATGTTTGTGACAAGAAACGGTATCGGAATGGGAGATGTTAAATTGCTAGGTTTGATGGGGTTGTATCAAGGATTATGGGGTGTTATGGTTTCTGTATTTACATCTTTGATTGTGTCTTTCGTTATCTCCGTCGTTTTATTGATTACAAGAAGAAAAGGGAGAAAAGATTCGATAGCTTTTGGACCTAGTATTTTTATAGGAACATTTTTAGGAATAATTCTTAATGGTGTTTGAAGGGGATGTAATTATGAAGAAAAAGTACAAAAATCTTGTTCCATTGGCTTTAATTATTTTAATGGCACTATCCTGGTATCAATTGAATAGTACTGCTACGGCAAAACAAAATGAATATGATAACTACATTAAAGAAGCAGAGAGGTATAAAAGTCAGGGTATATTGACTTATGCACAAAAAAATTATATGAATGCACTTAAGATTAAAGATACCATTGAAGTAAGATTTAAAATTGCAGACTGTATAAAGGAAAATGACAGTAGAGAATATCTGAAATATTGCCAGAAAATACTTGAGAAGTATCCATACAATGTGGAAATTTACAATAGATTGGCTGAGTATTATCAGAAAGAAAATAATTTTAAATCTTGTTTTGAAATTATAGACATCGCAAAAAAGAGGAAGCTTGATTCAGAAATATTAACTGACATTGAAAAATCAATTGCCTACGAATATACTTTTGGATATAACGCTTACGATGATGTTTCTACCTTTATTGAGGGTTATTGTGCTGTGAGGAAAAAGGATAAATTTGGCTTTGTAAATACTAGCGGTAAGTTGGTCGTGGATTGCACATATAAAAAAGTTTCTTCTTTTTGTGACGGATTCGCTGCTGTAATTGACCAGATGGATATGAGCTATTTTATTGATACAGAAGGTAATAAAGCAATTGCAACCAATAAAGACGGTGGATATACAGAATTTGGAATGGTATCTGATGGTTTGATGACAGCAATTTTGAATGGAAAGTATATTTACTTGGATAAATCTTTTAATAGACTTTTTGGGGACTATGATTTCGCTACGGCTATGAATAAAGTTGCTGCAGTAAGAAATGGTGACAGTTGGGAGATTATAGACGGTAACGGAAAAAATGTTGGAGACAAAAAATATCTGGATGTTATTATTGATGAAAATGGCTATGCATGTAGAAAAAATAGGTTATTTGTAAAAGATAATGGGGGTTACAGAATGTTGGACGGAGAAGGTAATATGGTTTCTGATCAAGTTTTTGAAGACGCGAGACTCTTCTCATTTGGGACATTGGCTGCTGTAAAGGTTAATAATAAATGGGGATTTGTAGATCAAAGCGGGAATATGGTAATAGAGCCAAAATTTGAAGAAGCACGATCATTTTCTTACGGATTAGCTGCTGTTAAAACCGCAGGTAAATGGGGCTTTATTGACGAAACCGGAGAAATAAAGATTAAAGCAGAGTTCTACGATGCTAAAGATTTTACTAAAGAAGGAAGCTGTTTTGTAAATGTGGGTGACACATGGCAATTACTTAAGTTGTATAGAAATTTGTCAAGTGAAGGGTGATAAATATGAAGAAATTTGATTTTGAGACTCAAGGTGCAAATACATATTTGGTATATGAAATTAGTGACAATGACAATATAGATACCTTAAGCCTTGGAATGATAACACACAATAAAATTACCGGTATTTTACCTGTAGTATATACTCAAATGGACAATAATAAGTATCTTAAATATAATATTTCCTCTAAGATTCCGGTAAAAGAGTTTTTAAGCTCTGTGGTTAATAAAAAAAGACTGCTTGGAGTTTTGTATAGTATTGCAGAGGGTATATTGGCAGCAGAAGAATATATGATAGAACCGTCGTCCTTAATTTTTGATTTGGATTATATTTATGCCGATGTATCTACTTGTGAGGCATATATGATTTGTTTACCTATTCTTGATAATGATGCAAAGACTGTGGATTTAGGTTCGTTTTATAAGAATATTGTTTTTAGTATTCAATTTGATCAGACAGAGAACTGTGACTATGTAGCAAGAATCATAAGCTATTTGAACAGTAATTCTGTGTTTTCACTTACAGATTTTAGACAGATATTGTTCGATTTGATAAATGATAATATACAGCGGAAAATTACTATGCCAGTACAACCGGCAGAAAATGAGCAAAAGCAGGTTGTAAGAGCTCAGACGACAGGTACAAATTCTCATGTGCAAGATTTGAGGAAAACGGGACCGGTTGTTAATCAAAATAATAAGTTTGCCGTACCGAAGACTTCAACACCGAAGGTAAATGTACCGGAAAATATGCCTAATAAAGCTAACAAATCTATAAATGTGGGATTTGAAATTCCAGGTATGAATAATGGAGTGGCTGCGTTTCAAAAAAAAGAGCCTGAAAAAGCAAAAGTTAAAGCTGAAAAGCCAAAAAAAGAAGGTAAAGGTCTGTTTTCACTTTTTACCAAGAAAAGCAAGAAGTCTGATGATGCCAACGTAGCAGAAAACAATTTAAGGATGCCGGCACAGGAACAAGGATTTGTGCAACAGCCTTTTCCTGTTCAGAGCCAGCCCAATGTTCAAAAAGATATATCGGTTCCGCCTGTATCACAACAAGAGTCCAAACTTAATTTTGGTGAAACAACGGTATTGTCCGGATTAAAATTTGATGAAACGGTTGTTCTAGGGAGAGAATCGTTAAGTGTAAGACCTTATATCATAAGAATTAAAAATAATGAGAAGATTTACATAGATAAACCTGTTTTTAGGATAGGTAAGGAAAAGAGTTTTGTGGATTATTATATATCTGATAATCCGGCAGTCAGCAGAAGTCATGCAAACATTATTATTCGTGATAATAACTACTTTGTAGTTGATACAAATTCCAAAAACCATACTTATGTGGACGGTGAAATGATACAAAGCAATATTGAAATAAAGATAGAGCATGGTACAAAACTTAGGTTTGCCAACGAGGAATTTGAGTTCAGACTTTATTAGTTTAATTTATTTGAAGGGGATGGAGAAATTTGGAGTTCATGGTTGCTGCCAGTACGGATGTTGGTATAAAGAAAACTGTAAATGAGGACAGTCTGGCGGTTAAAGTATATAATACGCCTAGGGGAAAGTTGTTATTTGCAGTTCTTTGCGACGGAATGGGCGGTTTGGCAAAGGGTGAAGTAGCAAGCGCGACGGTTGTTACTGCTTTTGTAGATTGGTTTACGTCCAATTTGAGGATACTCTCTACCAGTGCCATAGAAGACAGTTTTATAAGAAGAGAATGGGAAAGGCTCGTGATCACCGTTGACGGGAAAATTAAGAGATATGGTATAAAACATAATATAACTCTAGGAACAACAGTAACATCAATGCTCATGACGGAAGAGAGATATTATATCTGTAATGTAGGCGATACAAGAGCCTATGAGATAACGGATAAACTTAAACAGATTACCGAAGATCACACTGTTGTGGCCAGGGAGGTAAAACTTGGAAAATTGACTCCTGACGAAGCAAACAATGATGCCAGAAAAAATATTTTGCTCCAATGTGTAGGTGCTTCGGAAAATATAT
>ENA-OWOZ01003331-OWOZ01003331.1-bioreactor-metagenome-genome-assembly--contig:-NODE-3331-length-10635-cov-45.176359_pt1 | contig 10635 bp, 7 predicted proteins | sample MGYA00238140_ERZ651804 | MGnify/ENA primary metagenome ERZ651804 (study PRJEB26910, sample SAMN07631232) | bioreactor metagenome | isolation source: Switchgrass digestor | place: USA: Dartmouth... | reverse complement strand
ATTCTTTTCACTACTTCATCTACCGGAATAGGTATAGGAGTACTTAATGCTTCCGGGCAAAATTCACTTAGAAACTCAGTAGCAACATCGTCAAACTGTTCCTTTTCTATAATTGGCACTAAATACTCAGACAGTCGACCTAATTTGCTCTCCCTGTACTTATTGTATATTGAAACTGACTTGATTTGAAAATTCTGAATTCCGTCATCAAGGTCAGCTCTGCAGGAGATACGGAACCATTGTTCTATACCGTCAGTCTCGCGATTCCTTCGCACTGTTTCTGCTATTTCAACTTCAGCTGATACAATGATATCAAATAAAATACTGTTACCTGGCGAGTCGGTTATGTCTATCGTTATGATGTCAAAGTCGGATAATGCCGCTTCATCCGGTGATTGCACACGGTAAGAGCTGGATTCGAGCTTATCCGGGTTGTCCTCAATATATTTGGACAATTCGTCAAAGAGTTCATTATAATACATGTTTGCAATAACATCTCTGAACGAGCTGACGCTTGCCATACCGTACCTCCATAATAACATTTCATCATACAGACCAGATATTTCCTTATGTAAATTATAGCATGAATTTCGCAAAACACAATAATTAATTTGCGGGCTCAAATTTTTATTATGTTTCAGCTTACTTTATGATATTCTTTATAACGAGCGAGGTGACAATTATGGCCGTAAGCTATAAAAAACTATGGAAACTCTTAATTGATAAAGATATGAAAAAGAAAGATTTAAGAGAAGCGGCTGGTATTAGTACATCTTCTATGGCAAAACTGGGTAAAAACGAAAATGTTACGACCGATGTGCTTGTGAAGATTTGCAAGGCATTAAAGTGTGATATTTCCGATATTATGGAAATTATTGATGATGACTAAATTTAGCTCAATAAAACAGTTTAGCCAAACAAAATTGCATAATGTCTATTTTACTGAATGGAGTGATTTTTTTGTTTAGAATTGATGAAATTTTTAAGAGTGAAGAAACGAAACACAGATTAACATTATTTAAAACCGAATATATCAAGTGGCTTGAAACACAGTTATTTGAAAAAAACGGCAAGCCTTATCTAAAATGCCTTGCCAGCGATAAAGATCGTCCTGCTAAACCGGAAGAAATCGTTCGTCAGCTTTGGATAAAAAAATTGCTGGAAGAGTATCATTATCCAAAAGAGCGCATTAAAGTTGAACATGCGGTTTGGTTTGGTTCAGGCGTTAGTGACAAAAGCGCAGATATTGTTGTTATGCAAACCGATGGTGAACACCCATACATAATCTTTGAAGTTAAAAAGCCCAAACGTAAAGATGGGCTTCAACAACTAAAGTCATACTGTAATGCTGAAGGCTCACCCATAGGCGTATGGTCAAACGGCGAAGATTATTTGTATCTATATCGTCGAGAGCCTAATATTTTTTCGCAAATTCCATCAATTCCGACCGTTGACCAAACTCTCCAAGATGTTATTACTGAGCAATGGACAATAGACAAACTTACAAAAGAAAACCGTCTAGTAAAAGAGCGTTCTTCGCTTAAGAAAATCATCCTTGAACTTGAAGACTTGGTTTTGGCTAACGCTGAAGGAATTGATGACTCTTTTGATGAGGTTTTTAAGCTAATTTATGCCAAATTATATGACGAATGGGCAGCGGTAAATGACCGTACACGAAACCATAAGATACATTTTCGCATCTATGGCGAATCACCGCGAGAACTCTATGATAAAATAAATGGTTTATTTAATAGAGCAAAGGATAAATGGCGTGGTATATTTGGACAAGATGAAAAAATCCGCCTAAAGCCTGAACATTTGCTTACTTGTGTTTCATTCTTGCAGGATGTCAAACTGTTTAATGCTAACCTTCAAGTAATTGATGAAGCCTTTGAATATCTAATTACAGAAGTTGCTAAAGGTAAAAAAGGGCAGTATTTTACCCCACGTTGGGTAATTGATATGTGCGTAAAAATGCTTAATCCTAAAATCCACGAACGGGTAATTGACACTGCTTGTGGTTCTTCAGGTTTTACCGTTCATACCATCTTTTGGATTGCTGGCGAACAATATACTGTTAATGGATTCCCTCCTGCTATCAGCGAATATGCAGGTTCAATGGTCTATGCCATTGACTCAAGTCCTAAAGCCGTTAAAATTGCCAAAGCACTTAACTTAATTGCAGGCGATGGCAAGTCAAATGTGTATGAACTTAACAGCCTAAATCCGCCCAAATGGAGTGAAGAAGGCAAAGCAGCTTTTCGTCCGCTGTTAACCCGATTTAGTAACTACGAGCAAGACGAAGCTAACCAACGCAACTTTCAATACTTTGATTTTGATATACTGATGACCAATCCACCGTTTGCGGGTAGCATAAGCGAGCGTGAAATTTTGCGTCAATACCGACTTGCAGAAAAGAATGGTAAGACGGTCTCTAAAATAGGGCGAGATATTCTATTTATTGAACGCAACCTTAATTTTCTAAAGCCCGGAGGCAGAATGGCAATTGTACTGCCGCAAGGCCGTCTCAATAATACGAACGACTTATTTATCCGTAACTTTCTTTTCAGTAAAGCTCGTATCTTGGCCGTCGTTGGCTTACATCCTAATACTTTTAAGCCGCATACCGGTACAAAAACCAGCGTTGTTTTTCTGCAAAAATATACTGATGAAGAATTAGCCAATATACGAGAAGTGCAGAATCGGCATATAGCTGAATGGGATAATCATTATGCCGAAATTAGAACCTTGAGCGAAAGAGAGGAACTGACCGAAGACGACTTACCACCGCTTTTGATGTCGTTCCTGCAAGCTGAATTTGAAGAAGACGATACCGTCGAATTAGAAAATAATGGAGATGAAATCAAAAGCGAAGAAACACAGACCGAAAGCGACGATGAACTTCAAGAGCGCATTGAAAATCTTAAAGCGCAACTTGCCGCAATGCCAGGACGAGCAAAAGGAAAAGCTGCACTCAAAAGGACATTGGCAGAGGCTGAACGTAAACTGGCATCACGCTCTATTAAAGGACAGATTAAGTATCTACTTGATGATGAAAAATTGCTTTCTCGATATAGGGAGACATGGTTATCAGATAGAGCCGCAGAAGAACTTGATTATCCGATTTTCTTTGCAGTATCTGAAAATGGTGGTAAAGACAACAGCGGTGAACCGATTTACAAGAAAGATGGAAACGGCGAATTGATGCTGGATGAACATGGTCACCTAATCGTTGATCACGACCTTGACGAGATTGCTGAAGCTTTTGTTACTTTTGCAAAAGAACAGGGATTTGATTTTTGGACGGAGGAATAGGAAATGGCAACTTTTTCTGTTATTAAACGCTCTGCCCTTGAAGGTTCCCTTAGAATCGATGCTCAATATTATCAAGAAAAATATATTTCTAATAGGAATCGCATTTGTAGATTTAAATGCGTTCGCTTAGGAGATATTTCATCAGTTTTCAGAAAAGGTATATTTGACATAAAAGCATCATCTTATACTGATGATGGCATACCATTTGTTAGAATAATCAACTTAAAAGACGGATTAATTGATGATTCTGAAATTGTTCATATACCTGTTGATATTCATTTAAAGGAATCTAAAACTGCTCTTACAAAAGGAGATATTATTTTGTCCAAAACTGCATATCCAGCAGCGTCTTTAGTAACTCTTGATATATGTAATACAAGTCAAGATACAATTGCAATTAAGCTTTCTGATTTTTGGCGGAACAAATTATATTCTGGTTATTTGGTTGCTTTTCTTAATTCTTTTTATGGCTTGTTGCTTCTAGAGCAATGGTTTCAAGGTAATATACAAATGCATTTATCATTACCTGACGCAAAACGTGTCCTAATACCTATTTTTAAAGAAGAATATCAACAAATTATTGATAATATGTGGTGGGAAGCTTCTAAAAAGCGTGAGTTGGCAAAATTGTTGTATTGTCAAGCCGAACAAATCCTTCTTTCCGAACTGGGTTTGCTTGATTGGAAGCCACGGCGCACCCTCACGTATGTAAGAAGCTTCAACCAGGTTGCAAAAGCAAGTCGTATGGATGCAGAGCATTTTCATCCGAAGTATAAAGAAATGTTTGATAGACTACCTTCAAATGTTTACCTTCAGCTGCTTGGCAAGATTACACTTTATACTAAAGGGATTGAAGTCGGGAGCTCAGCTTATACAGAATCGGGTATTCCCTTTTTGCGTGTGAGCAATCTTAGTAAACATGGAATAGTTGATGACACAGTTAACTTCATAAGTAACGAACTCTACAATGTTTTACGAGAAAAGTATGAGCCTCAACAAGGAGAAATACTTCTATCAAAAGACGCTACGCCTGGGATTGCATACTTTTTAGATGAATCTGTACAAGGGATTATTGCAAGTGGAATTTTGCGGCTTTCACTTATTGAAGATATACCACCATACTACCTTGAGCTCGTACTTAACTCTATATTTGTTCAATTACAAATTGAACAAAGTGTTGGTGGTTCAATTATAAAACATTGGAAACCATCACAAGTGCAAAAGACATGGATACCACGCCTATTGGCAGATAGGGAAAAAGAAATCTCAGCGTTAGTTCAGCAATCTCACGCAGCGAGGCGTGAAGCAAAAACACTGCTTGAAAAAGCCAAACGTGCAGTGGAAATTGCTATAGAATATGGCGAACAGCAGGCAATGGACTTTTTATGCAAATAAATATAATGCGTTCAGCAAAGTAATGAAGGTGATAGTTTTGCCAAGAAGAATTTGTCCACGCTGTGGCTCAAAGAATACGGCAACAATATTATGGGGTATGCCTGCAATGACACAGGAATTGCAGAATAAACTTGATAAAAAGGAAGTAGTGCTTGGAGGATGCTGTATTGCAATTCCTTCTCCTACCCACCATTGTAATTCTTGTGGAAAAGACTTTGGGGGTAATTACTTTACCAAACCTGCTTTTGTTAGAGAATTATATTTTTATGTTGGCGGGTATTTTGGTACATCCCACTGGATATATTTGCATGAGCAAAAGTATGGCAAAATATTAAGGCATGTGGCATCAGACAGTCATTATATTGATATTAAATCTGAGTTAGCAGACTGTAATATTTCCTTAATTCCTATAGTCCATAAATGGGCTGAATTTAATAAAGATTTACTTAGATGTTATTTCATTGATTGGAAAAGCTGCTATATTAACCAGAATGTATTTGGATGGAACCCAATGGGAGCTTAATGTTACATTTGATAATGGTACAACAATTAAGCGTTATGGCAGTAATGCCTATCCACCCCATTGGAAAAAATTGATTGCGGCGTTTCATAAATACGGATTGCCTATAATTAGATGAATTAGAGGTGCAAAGATAATGAATTCAAATATTCAATTAAAAAATCAATTTGCCTGGACTTCTTTTTATATGGAGTTTGCTGATAAACTGTTGCCATATAAAAATAATCGTTCGCACCTTCTTGAGTTGTTAAAAGACGTTTATAACGATTTAGGATTGCGCTATCCGTTTATAGAAAAGGACGGTATGCTGATTGACGATATTTGCCCGTTTACCGTATTTGGCTGTTTCAATAAAGGAATTTCCAATGAAAATCGTATTGCTTTGATGAAAGGCATTGGCAGTAAACTCGGTGTTAAGACTTCAGTGCCTACAGAATTTGACGGCATTCCGCTACTTAGCCCCATGAAGGCTTGGTTTTTCGCCGGTAAAAGTAAGCGAAAAGAAGATGACATTTCCAACCTATGGGACACATTTGAAGCCGGATTAAACTATGCAGACAATCCGTCAGAAGTCTCCAAGTCAGCATTTATAGCCTGTTATGATAAAGTAAGAAAGCAACATGAAATTAAGTGGAATTTAACTATGGGACTGTATTGGGTACGCCCCTTTTCCTACTTAAACCTTGATAGTCGTAACAGAAGTTATCTGACACAAGATAGCTCTCCTTATTACGCGAATATTACCAAAATTTCTAACTTGAAGCAGCTTCCAAGTGCAAAAACCTATTTAGATCTCATTACTGTATGTAAAGAAATCTTTGCAAAGAGCGACAGTCCTTATCACAGTTTTCCCGAACTGTCCCACATAGCATGGGCTACAACAACTTCGGGAGCACGGAATAATAATATCACTTCAACCGCTAATAAAAAAATAGGCTGGATTTTTCAAGGTAATCCCAAATACTATGATGTTATGGGTGCTATTAAGGATCTTGATGTTGTAACATGGAGCGTAAAGCAATACAAAAACCAGATCAAAAAAGGCGATCGCGCTTATATATGGGTTTCAGGCCCTGAGGGTGGCATTGTTGCTTCAGGAGTTATTCTCTGTGACCCGGAAATCAGGGAAAATAATGAGCCTGACCCCTATGATCTTTCTGGCGATATAAGTACAGGAGAACGTCTTGTCGTAGATATTGAACTTACCCAAAAAATAACGGATGCTGTTATTAAGAGAGAAGATTTCTTAGCGGATGAACGCCTAAAAAACGCAAATATTATTTCTTTCCCAAATGTAACAAATTCTAGATTGACTTCCGAGCAGGCCGATGTTATAGACAGCATTATCAACGGCACCTATATACGTATAGAGCCAAAGAATTCAGATGAAACATCAGCCCCTTTAAGACGATACTGGATTTATGCCCCCGGCAGCAATTCTTCCAAATGGGAAGAGTTTTACTCTCAAGGAATTATGGGTATTGGATGGGATGAATTAGGTGACCTTAAACAATACCCCAGCAAAGATGCCATGAAAGCCAAAATGAAGGAACTGTATGGCGCTGAATACTCATATATTAACTCAGCCCTTGCCACATGGCAGTTTGCTAATGAGATTAAAGTCGGCGATATTGTTTATGCAAAAAAAGGCATGCATAAAGTAATCGGACGCGGCATAGTTGAATCCGGCTATATTTTTGATGCAGACCGCGATGAGTATAAACATATTCGTAAAATCAAATGGACACATAACGGGGAGTGGGAACACCCGGGACAAGCTGTCATGAAAACCCTTACCGACATAACTCCTTATACTGATTATGTACAAAAACTAGAAGCGCTCTTTATTGATGATGACTCTGTAGATATTGAAGAAAAAGAAATTGTGTATGAGTCCTACACCGAAGATAACTTCCTCAATGAAGTTTTCATGGATGCCGAACGTTACAATACTTTGGTTAATCTCTTAAAAACCAAGAAAAACATCATCCTGCAAGGAGCGCCCGGCGTTGGTAAAACTTTTGCTGCCAAAAGACTTGCTTTTTCCATAATGGGGCAAAAAGATACAAGCCGCGTTATGATGGTTCAATTCCATCAAAGTTACAGCTATGAAGACTTTATTATGGGATTCCGGCCAACCAAAGACGGATTTGAGCTTACCCCCGGGCCTTTTTACCAGTTCTGCAAAGCAGCACAGGATGACGATGAACGGGATTATTTCTTTATCATTGACGAAATTAACCGCGGCAATGTAAGCAAAATTTTTGGTGAGTTGATGATGCTTATAGAAAAGGAAAAACGCGGTGAAAAACTACGCCTTCTTTACTCCAACGAGTTATTTTCTGTTCCCAAAAATCTCTACATTATCGGTATGATGAATACTGCCGACCGCAGCCTTGCCATAATCGATTATGCTTTGAGAAGAAGATTCGCTTTCTTTGAACTCGAGCCTGCTTTTGACTCTGAAGGGTTTAAAAAAATTATACAGCAAGCAAACAACCCCAAGTTTAATGCCCTGGTTGAGCAAATTAAAGCTTTGAATGACTTTATCTGCAAGGATGAATCCCTTGGCAGTGGGTTCAGAATTGGACACAGTTATCTGTGCACAAATAGTGAGGTAACCGACGAATGGCTGGAATCCGTTATTAAGTATGAATTGTTGCCTCTTTTAAACGAATATTGGTTTGACGAACCATCCAAAATAGAACAGTGGACAAAAAGGCTGAGTGAGGCTTTGTATGATTAGAATTCAAAATATATACTATATGCTTGCTTATGCTTTTCATGTCTTAAATGAAGAAGGCTATAAACAAGTAGCAACTGAAGATTTCGAATATACTTCTGATTTATTTGCAGCAATTCTTTCCAAAGGTATCGCCAGCCAAATCAAAAGGGGATTAAGTAGGGAGTATATCAGCAAAACAGAAGCCGTTATTTCACCTGCAGGTAAAATCAATGTCTCAGCCTCCATTGTACAGAATTCCATGCTTAAAAAGAAACTGGTCTGTGATTATGATGAGTTTACAGAAAACAGTTGCTTGAATAAAATACTCAAAACCACTGCAATGCTTTTGATACGCTGTCCGGAAGTATCAACGCAGCATAAAAAAGCCTTAAGGAAAACAATGCTTTATTTCAGTAATGTTGATGAAATAAATCCGCGCAGAATTCAATGGTCGAGTATCAGATACCATAGGAATAATGCCACCTATAAAATGCTGCTGAATATCTGCTATCTAGTTATCGAAGGTATGCTAATGACCGAGCAGGACGGTTCCCGAAAGTTGGCCCGCTATGTAGACGACCAGCATATGCACAGGCTTTATGAAAAATTTGTGTTGGAATATTATCGTAGGCATTATCCCCAGTTTAATGCTTCATCCACCATTATTGACTGGGATGTCGACGGTGGAGAAATAGAATATTTACCTACTATGAAATCAGATATAACTCTTCGATATCGGGGCAAAACACTCATTATAGACACAAAATACTATGAGAAGACCATGCAGATAAACAGCTTGTTCAACAGCCAAACAATCCATTCTCACAATTTGTATCAGATATTTACTTATGTAAAAAACATGGATTTAGCTCGTTCGGGAAATATAAGCGGCCTTTTGCTTTATGCCAAAACTGATGAAGATATTGTACCGGACAACGATTATATTATCGGCGGTAATCGTATTAGCGTTAAAACTTTGGACTTGAATACTGACTTTTCCAACATATCAAAACAGTTGAACGCAATAGTAGAAAAGATGTTATTATAATCATGTGTTTTATCGCATAAAGATAATAAGCAGTAATACATCTATCCTGTATCCTCAACCCCCTGTAAAAAAGGGTGTTATCTAATCTGGTAACTCAACTATGAATTTTCAGGGCGGTTGATATGTTCCCGCAAACAATAAAATTAATGGTTCCCTGACATTGCCACATCCGCAGGAACAGTCCTGAGAAAAGCAAAATGTCTGGAAACCCTTTATTTACAAGCTTTTCAGGTTTTTAATTCTCAACCCTTGACATCAATACTACGCACTCAACATGGCTCGAGCCGCTTGGATTGATGTCTTGGGCTGATTTTTTGAACCTTACGTTTACGGGAACATGTCAATGGGTTTTTAGCATTTTTTCCGAAAACGGACGTTCATGGAAACATATCAATTAGTAATCATATAGTATTGCCTTTATCCACCAGATTTAGCCCATTCGAATAATTCCAGTTCCTATAGAATGTTTTTTGTTTAATTTGTTGAAATCTAATTTTGCATCTTTAATGCTTTGAATATCGCCTTCTTCTTTATCTGAGAATGTAGGTCCAAGAATAATGAAATCTATCAGCTCCTCACTAATTTTTATATCAATATAATCCTCAACAGGCTTTTTAGATTTATGTAAACTAAATGCAGCTCTATATTCATTTTCTTCTTCCCAAAACTGATGTTTCAAAAATGGTGCCAATTTCTCAACAGATTCAATATAATATAGAAGTGCGGTTTTTACAAAAGACTTTTTCAATTTCAACTCAAAAAAATGTGGTCTTCCAATGTAGTCCCCAATTTGAATTGAATAAGCTGATCGTATTGGAGGTATTATTTCTTGTGTCTGATCCTTGTCATCTTTCACCTTCTCGAAAGTATCTAATGCATTATTACACAGAAAATCAAGTGCAGTCACCTGTTGGTAAGGAGTATAATAAACTGGTGCCAAAAAACCTGTATCGCAGAAATCAGGTTTCTCTGTTTGCAATAACTCAATTAGTTTATCTCTATTCACACCTATACATACACCATTATAATTTCTTTCTTCCTTTTCGCTTATAGCAGGTCTATTTATTGTATAAGCATCCCAAAGCAATCTGGAATCCGCTTTACCCGTAAAACAAGTTACATATGATAAAAACTGTCTCTCATATCCTTCCTGTTTAAAGTATCCCATTAAAAATTCCAATAATTCACGCTGATAATCAGGCAGGTTTTTATTTTGTATTTTTAGTTCCTTTATAATATCAACTATATATGTTGTATCTAAAAGGTCATTTGATTGAGTACTTAATTTAAATCTCCAAGTGCCGTATCTCAATATGCATTTAAACTTCTCAAAACTTGTATAATGAAAAATGGTTTTAGGGATTATTCCTTCATATTTTTCACTGAGACTTTTTCCCATAAACAGTTCATCTCCTATTCAAGCTTTCTGGCATAATAAAACATCTTGCGAAATATCATAATCATCACAACTATTACAAACCATTTTCCTTAATCTTGTATAACCTTCTTACATTCAGAGTTAATAATGCATTCGCTACAATTCGGATTATTCGGTCTGCACCAGGTTCGCCCGATCTCCCAGCATGAAAAATCTATAATCCCAGGAAACTCAGGATTTAACTCTCTTGCCTT
>ENA-OWOZ01003330-OWOZ01003330.1-bioreactor-metagenome-genome-assembly--contig:-NODE-3330-length-10636-cov-3.175111_pt1 | contig 10636 bp, 10 predicted proteins | sample MGYA00238140_ERZ651804 | MGnify/ENA primary metagenome ERZ651804 (study PRJEB26910, sample SAMN07631232) | bioreactor metagenome | isolation source: Switchgrass digestor | place: USA: Dartmouth... | reverse complement strand
ACATTGAATATTATTAACTAGTATAAATCAAAAATTCTAAGGTATCAAGGGCGGCAAAACGCCGCCTAATTGATATGTCAGCAAATTTTATCTCCATGGTTTTAATGTCAACCAATAAATATTTAGAGATTTCTTTACACTGTTTTACTGACAATGTTAAAATATTTATAGCTTTTTAAGGGAGGTCTAACATGGGGATTTTACCTTTGGCCATAAGCATTATCATGTTTATCTTGGGTTTATTGGGAACCGTATTGCCTGTTTTACCCGGTGCCATACTGATTTACGGTGGAATGCTCATATATGGGATAATGACCAGCTTTGAAAGCCTCAATGTGAATTTCTTCCTATTACAGGCTTTAATTCTGATAATAATTTATTTAGTGGATTTTATAAGCACTTTTATTGGTACACGGCACTTTGGTGGAAGTAAACAAGCTATTTGGGGAGCAGGAATAGGTGCATTTTTGGGTTTAATTTTAATGCCACCAATAGGTGTTTTTATAGGCACATTTCTAGGAGCTGTAATTGCCGAAATAATTCTTGGTAATGAGTTGCAACAAGCAGTTCGGGTAGGGATAGGAAGCCTCATCGGTATATTAGGCGGAACCTTATTAAAACTGTTAATGGAAATCATAATGATTATATACTTTTTTGTTCAAATATATTGAAACTCAATAGGATGCTTACAAAAATGGCGCCAATAATTACTATTGGCGCCATCAGCTTTTTTGCTCTATATTTCATTTGGCTGCAGCACAGGTCTTTGACCACTTCTCATCGGCAATTTTTGCCCACCTATCTGAATAGTCTTTAAGCTTTTGGGCGAACTCTTCAGGTGTCTCATCGTCGCTTAATTGGGTTGAATATGCACCGCTTTCTCTTACTATTTCCACCATCATTTCCGGATTGTCAATGAGGGGACAGGGCCTGTGATGATTCATGTTAAAGGGCTGGCGCTTTTGATAGGCCATCATCAGGGGCGAACTTAGTGCTTCTTTCAATGACACGTCTTTTATGTTGCATGTGGCATAGTGGACAAAGGCACATGGTTCCACATCGCCTTTGGCATTAATATGTATATACCGCTTTCCTCCTGCTATACAGCCGTGAGAGATCTCACCGTCGTTCCAGAAGTCCATTATAAAGATGGGTTTAGTCTGCCTATACTCTAGGACTTTTTCATACATATAAGCCCGCTGCTGTGGAGTTGCCATCAAATCCACATCTACGTCTTTTCCCACAGGGATGTAGGTGAAATACCAAGCAAAGGCAGCTCCCTTGTCTACCAGCATATCCACGAATTCCTCACTGGCCAATTCTTCTGTATTTTGCCGGGTATATGTTACAGAAGCTCCAAAAATAAGGCCAGCTTTCCGCATGCGGTCCATTGCGTCCATGATTTTTTTAAATACGCCTTTGCCGCGCCTTGAATCAGTGGTTGTCTCAAAACCCTCAAGACTGAAAGCTAAAGTGATATTGCCTACTCGCTTCATTTCCGCCACAAATTCATCGTCTACCAAAGTGCCGTTGGTAAACAGCAGAATTACCTGGGATGGATGCTTTTCAGCTAGCTTTATAATATCTTTTTTCCGGAGAGTAGGCTCACCACCGGACATGAGGGTAAAATATATGCCCAACTCTTCACCTTCACTCATTACCCTGTCTAAAGTTTCAAAATCCAGTTCCTCATCCCGCTGATAATCCCCTGCCCAACAGCCTGTGCAGTTTAAATTACATCTTTCAGTGGGGTCAATCAAGATAGCCCAGGGCACCGAATGTCCCAGCTCATTTGCCGCTTTATTCTGTTTTTGAACACCTAAGAAGTTTGCATTTAAGAAAAAGTTCATGCCGATTTTTTCTTTTACGTTGGGGTCAGTTTCCGAAAGAAGTCTTTGGGCAAACTGATACCAGTTGGAATCTTTGTCTTTTAAAAACTTCTTTGCACTTTCAAGATATTCCCTGTGATTTTTCGGCATTGGCAATTTTTCCGCCCAGTCAATTAACTGGTCAATATCATCCATATCTTTTGACAGCAAATATTTTAAACCCTGGCCTATAATCTTTTCACCAAGTTGAGTGCGGGCCAAATCCATTTATGAAGACCTCCTTATTACTTCGTCATATAACTATACAACGATACGTTAGTTTTATTATAAACTCCTGGAAAAATTTCGTCAAGAACTGAACCATCTGGAAAAAGCATAAAAATTTGAAAGCGGCCCATTCATAAAATAAGCCAATTAAGACAAGAATAAATAGAGATAACATTTTTGTGAGGATGTTAATTATGGTGGAAGTAATAAAAATGTTGGCAGACAACGTAGTGCACAACATATCTTTTACCACCTTGGCCGTCTTTATTTTAAGTGGCATTTATCTTCTAACAATAGATAGGCTGGACCTTTCCATAAAGGGCCTGAAAACTGAAGAAAAAGCCGTTACCATTATTGGTATCTTATACATATTTGGTTCCCTGGCGGTTTTTGTGTTTTTCAGATACTTTGTCATGTGAGAAACTGAACCATCGAAAAAATAAGTTTGAGCGAACGGTATCTCCTGACAACGTTAACAGTGAGCTGACAGCACAAACGTATCACACGACAATACAGCTAGTGTCACCTAACAACAATAACAGCATTATCTGACAACATTAACGCATTACACGACAACAATAAATTCTCTTAAACTTTTTATGAATAACCTAGCAGGAAAATTGGGAGTGTCCGTATGACCAATATATTTTCAAAGCTATATAACAACAAAAAAGAAGAACTTTTCTTTGAAAGGGACATGTCGCCGGATAAGAGCAGAAAGCTTAAAACAAATATAGGGGAAAATTTACGAATTGTTAACGAGTATCTTTCCGATTGTGATGATGTCATTACTCGCAATTTTTACATGGGTCAAGGCGGCAAACATCAGATGTCTTTGATATTTATAGATGGCATGGTCAAATTGGATACAGTGCAAAATGATGTATTAAAACCATTGATGTTGTTTACACGTCAATTTCCGCTAGAATACAGCGTAGGCGAAAAGTTTTTTAACATGGTAAAAGAAGGGCTTCTAACGGCAGGGGACATAAAAGAAGTTGATAATTTCGGAGAGCTTATACTGGGCATTTTATCTGGCGATACCATACTGCTTATGGATAAACTTGATAAAGCCTTGATTATAAGCACTAGAGGCTGGGAAAAGCGGGGAGTTCAGGAGCCTTCCACAGAAGCGGTTATTCGAGGGCCAAGGGATGGCTTCACGGAGACATACCGAACGAACGTTGCTCTTGTCCGGCGGCGGTTAAAAGATCCAAACCTTAAGGTTAAGACAATAAAGCTTGGCAGGCATACAAGAACTGACGTGGGCATTATGTATATTAAGGGCGTAGCCAAACCGTCTATAGTCGATGAAGTTTTAAAAAGGCTAAATACAGTTGATATAAGCACTGTTCTGGAAAGTGGCTATATAGAGCAGATGATCGAAGGAGACTGGCTTTCACCATTTCCACAGCTTCGGCGCACGGAGCGGCCTGATGTGGTGGCAGCGTCCCTTATAGAAGGCAATGTGGCAATATTATGTGACAATACGCCCTTTGCGCTGATTGCCCCCACAACCTTTCTGAGTCTGTTTCAGTCGCCGGAAGATTATTATGAGCGCTGGTATATTGTATCGATGATCCGCATCCTGAGATTTATAGCGGGATTCTTTGCCTTTACCTTTCCGGCACTGTATATTGCCATGACCACATTTCATCCGGGTATGCTTCCCACAGATCTTGTCCTATCCATAGCCGCAGCCAGGGAAGGTGTGCCCTTTTCAGCTGTGGTAGAGAGCTTGATTATGGTAATTGCCCTGGAAGTATTAAGAGAAGCGGGAGTAAGGCTGCCGGGGCCCATAGGCCAGACAATAGGTATAGTGGGCGGCTTGGTAGTTGGAGAAGCCGCTGTGAGAGCCGGTATTGTCAGCCCTATTATGGTCATTGTTGTGGCAGTAAATGCAATATCGTCTTTTGCTATTCCCAACTACAGTGTTGCCATTGGTTTTCGCCTGTTGACCTTTATATTGATGGCACTGGCCGGTGTCGCAGGGCTGTACGGGATAATGCTGGGACTTCTAGGGCTGACAATTCACTTAGTTACATTAAAGAGTTTTGGAGCCCATTACCTGTCACCTTTTGTTTCTTTCAGATTTTCCGAAAGTAAGGATACCTTGATTCGCGGTCCATTGCCATCATTGGAAATAAGGCCTGGATACACGAGGCCTCAGGACTTTGACAGGATAAACGACAGGCGGCATGATACCATAGATAAAGCGGGGGATGAAAGTGCTGACCAACAATGATTTGATAACTGTGCCACAGGCAGTAGCCTTGATAATAATGACTGTTTTGGAAGTTGGGCTGCTTAGCCTGCCGAGGGAAGTGGCCACGTATGCGGAATCAGATGGTTGGATTCTTGTTATCATAGCATGGCTATTAGCTTTTATCTGCAGCCTTGTCTTAAGCACCCTTATAAGAAGGTTTCCGGGCGAGACCTTCATAGAGTATTCCCAAAAGGTAATAGGTAAATTCCTGGCATTTGCAATTGGTGTTATTCTTATCATTCATTTTGTTTTAGCTACTGCAGTTGTTATCAGAACCTTTGCCGAAGTAACCAATGCCTTTATGCTCCCAAACACTCCGCGGGAATTCATAATAATAGCGCAAATGCTGCTTACGATTTATTTAATTCGTCATGGCATAGAACCAACTGCAAGAATAGCGGAAATTCTATTTCCATTGTTGTTAGTACCCATATTTGCCATGTACATGATTGCTTTACCAAAAGCTGATTTTACGGAACTGCTTCCGGTTTTTAATACACCCATAAAATCCATGGCAGTTGGAAGCCTCTATACCATGCTCAATTTTTTTGGATTAGAGATTTTACTAATATTAGGCCCCTATTTAAAAAGGCCGGATAAAATTTATTGGACTATGTTTGTAAGCGTAGGTGTTATTGCTCTGATTTTTTTATTTATTGTAATAATAACTTTTTCAGTACTTGGAGTGCAACCTGCCAAACAGTTTATATGGCCGGGCATGACCATCATCCGCATGATAACGGCGCCTGGTAGGGTCTTTGAAAGGCTGGATGCTCTGGCAATGGCTTTGTGGACGATTGCATCTTTTACTGCATCAAACAGCATGTATCTGGCAGGGGCACTGACATGTTTCCATCTTACGAAGGCCAGGGAATTTAAGTTTTTTATAACCATTTTGTTTCCCTGGGTCTATTTTCTTGCTTCCCTTCCTCCAAATTTCGTTGCAACAGAAGAGTTAAGACATATTGTGCGATTGGGGAGCGTTTCTGTTGGAATTGCTGTACCCATTATTGTTCTGTTGCTGTCCATCATTATGAAAAAGAAAGGTGAGACAGCATGAAAAAGTACGGAAAGATGCTGATTATATTAACATTCCTTTTGGTTTTAGTAGGCTGTTGGGATATGGTCGAAATAGATAGGAGGTTATTTGTAGGCCTTGTTGGCATAGATGTGAGCAGTGACCCCAACAAATACACCTTTCACTTTTCCATACCCATAGCTAGAGAGATAATGGGTGGAGAAGGTGGTGGCGGTGGCGGCGGTGTCGGCGGCGAAAGTGTGAGCCAAATAACAACAGAAGCATATTCTTTAACTGATGCAGCAAGAAATCTTGCCCTGAGGATAAATCGGGATATCTACTTCGAACATATGAGGGTTGTTGTTTTCAGTGAAGATGTGGCGAGAAGAGGTTTTGAAAATGTGTTGAATGATTTTGCACGCCAGCCGGAGCTTAACAGGCGAAGTCGCATAGCAATTTGTGAGGGGAAAGCGGAAAAGGTTATGCAAGTAAAACCTTGGGTTGAAAAGCTCAAGGCTGAGTATATGGAATCTCTGTATGCAGCAAGAGCTAAGTCAGGCAAATTTATTGAAATGGATTTAGGTGATTTTTTTCGAAATCTTTACTCCCAAAACGGCAATACCCTTGTGAGCAAAATATGTCCTGACAGCACTGAAGTAAATATAGGGGGAGCAGGAGTGATAAAGGATTTTAAATTTATTGGGTGGCTTAATGAAGAAGAGACCCAGGGTGTTAACTTTTTTCTGGGCAAAGTACGAGGTGGGGAAATAGTGGCAGAGGATATAGGAGGCACCGGAACGGTAACTTTCACAATATTGGGGGAAAAAGCGCAGCTTTCACTTAAAAAAGCAGAGCCCATCCCTGAATTTGACTTTAAAGCATACGTGACGGGGGATATTGCTAGCACCTCTCATGCTGTTACCTACGACCATGACAAATTAGGGACAAAATATATCGAAGAGCTGGAAAAAGTTATATCAGAAGAAATAAAAGCACAGATATTAAAGGGAATAAAAAGACTTCAAGAGGACTATCGAGTAGACTTATTAAAGCTTAACGAGCATTTAAAAAAATACCGGCCAGACCTATGGAAAATATATGAAGAGGATTGGGAAGACATCTTTCCACAAGTCAGCATTGAAGTAGATGTCAAGACCTCCATAAAAAATGTGGGTATTTTACGATAAAAAGATATTCGCTGATTATAAAGGCCGATTATGGGAATAATAATAACAAACTTATTTATGGGGGAGAGGACAAAGTGATATATAGGGCAAAATTACTAAAAAAAATCTTCACAGTAACATTGGGGATATTGATACTTTCAATGCTTTGTGCAATTATAAGCACCAGCGGCCTGGCTGGAGGTATAGATGATAGTGCTAAAATTACAGCAAAAGAGCTGTCAAATAAACTCATAAGGCTTCATGTCATTGCAAATAGCGATTCTTCTGAAGATCAACAGTTAAAACTTAAAGTAAGAGATGCTATCATATCTGCCCTCAGCAGCGAATTTGAACATATGGATAATATAAATTCATCACGAAGATTTATAAAGGATAATCTTAAATATATTGAGGAAATAGCAAGGCAGGAAATCAGAAGCAACGGTAAGGACTATGATGTAAAAGCAATATATGGCAAATTTCCTTTTCCGGTGAGGACTTATGGCTATGTAACCCTTCCTGCCGGAGAATACGAAGCTCTCCGGGTAATTATAGGCAGCGGCAAAGGTGCCAACTGGTGGTGTGTGCTGTTTCCACCACTGTGTTTCGTAGATATAACCCAGGGACAGTCAGAAGATGAGGCAACTGCGGCTATGAGCAAATACTTTACAGAGCAGGAGCTGGAAGCTATAAAAAATCATAGGGCTACCAGTAACCGAGCTGTAGAAATTCGCTTCAAAGTGCAAGAATTGTGGCAAGAGGCAAAAGGCAAGCTCAACAAGGCCGTGAAACTTGCTTTTTCAATATAACATCAAATCCAAGATAGTACCACTTTAACAGAAACTATAAGCCCGGCATTTATTTGTCGGGCTTTTAGCTTTTCTATAAATATGTATCTTTATCTCTATTTACTACAAGATACTGATGAGTCGATGCAATATAGCTAAAACAACCTGATATAACCAATAAAAAACGATTTATACTATTGAAATCAGACAAAATTTGTGCTTTAATTGTATTGTTTGATATTTGACTTAACATAGAAAGGGGAGTGACTCCGGATGAAGCTTGAAGAGCAGCAAAAAACCCCGCTTTTTGCCGCACTGAAGAAGTATGTGGAAGATAAGACGGTACCATTTCATGTGCCCGGTCATAAAGGCGGCAAAGGCATAGCTGAATTTAGAAGCTTTGTAGGGGAAAACATATTGTCTATAGATGTTACTTCAGGGCTTTTGGACTTGGATACCATTTGTAATCCTTTAGGAGTAATACATGAGGCAGAAGACTTGGCAGCTAGTGCTTTTGGGGCAGATTATGCTCATTTTCTGGTAAATGGTACTACTTCAGGCATCCAAGCTATGATATTGTCGGTGGCAGGACCCGGTGATGAGATCATCATTCCCAGAAATGCTCACCGTTCCGTAATTGGAGGCCTGATATTAAGTGGTGTGCGGCCGGTTTATATAAAACCAGTAATTGATGACTATATGGGGATAGCCATGGGTATCACTCCGGAGAGTGTAAGACGGGCTTTGGTGGAACATCCAAACGCTAAAGCGGTCTTTGTAATAAATCCCACGTATTACGGCATCGCTTCTGACCTTCGTCAAATTGTAGAAATAGCCCACTCTTACGGCAAACCTGTTATTGTGGATGAGGCCCATGGTGCTCATTTAGGATTTCATCCGGATTTGCCGATGTCGGCTATGGAGGCTGGAGCCGATATGAGTGCTGCTAGTGTCCACAAACTATTGGGCTCCATGACTCAAAGCTCCATCCTCTTGGTGAAAAGCGATTTGATAGATGACAGAAAGGTCAAAAGTGTCATCAATTTAACCCAGACAACCAGTCCTTCATATCCGCTGATGGCCTCCCTTGATGTTGCTCGGAAGCAAATAGCCTTAAATGGCAGGCAAATGCTGCAAAGGACTATCGAGCTTTGTGAGAGAACACGAGAGCGGTTAAATGAGATAAAGGGCATTTACGTTATGGGCAGGGAAGTTGAAGGGACTGAAGGCTGTTTTGCTTTTGATCCCACAAAGATTGCCATAAATTTAAGAGAAATAGGGCTATCAGGCTTCGAAACGGAAAAGATATTAAAGTATGAGTACCATATCCAAATGGAACTTTCCGATTTATACAATGTGCTTGCAGTAGGTTCTATAGGTGACAATGAAGCAAGCATGAATATGTTGGTAAACGCGATCAAAGACATTGCACAAAAATACGGCAATAAAAACGTTGTAAAAATAACAACGGAACTTCCGGAAAATCAAGAAGTGGTGGTTTCACCTCGATTTGCGTTTTACAGCGAAAAGCGTGTAGTTCCTTTAGAGCAAGCAGAAGGGGAGATAAGTGCAGAAATGCTGATGGCTTATCCTCCTGGAATACCGATAGTCTGTCCAGGTGAACGCATAACTAAAGAAATTATAGAATATGCCAAAACACTAACTGCCGAAGGGTGTCATCTGCAGGGCACTCAAGACCCGAAAGCAAAGACAATAATGGTACTGGCAGATAGAGAATCGGTTAAATTTTACGAGAGAATAAAAGAAGTGGTTTAGAAGTAAGTGGTGTCGTAACTATTTTTTTATAGTTTAGACACCTTTTTTTATCTTTTGTCATGTCTTTGTAATAAATCTATTTTATTTATGGATACTATCAAAGTTAATCTTTATAAGGTATAATAAAAGCAAAAAACAATCTAAAAAATCTTTTGGAGTTGAGAGTTATGGCGATTTCTATGATTGTTCCCGTATTAATTTTCGCTATTCTTGTATGTGTAGTTGTGGCTGTTGTATCGGCAAAGAGCGAATATAGTGAAGGAGGAGAAGATGTGATAAAAAATGCTTATGTATATTTGGTTTTATTTGCCACTTTAATGATGGTCATCGGAGGCAGCGTATCTGCCTTTATGGCAGCAGCGGATATTTTAGTTCCCACTCCTTATTACCAATCCTTTGAAGATTATAAAAGGTTCGAAATGGAAAGGAAAGATATGACAGGTTCTGAACAGGACTCGGTAAAACTTACTGAAGAAGAGCTGAGAGAAAAATACGATGACATGGTTAGAGCAGAGAAAGAAAAACAGATTCTTCGGGCAAAAAACAGTCTGATTAAGAGTTTTGGTTGGATTGTAATACCGCTGCCGGTTTTTATATACTATCAAAAAAATTTAGTCAAAAAAACTGCTTAGAAATTACCATCATAAAAAACATTGCTTAAGGCAACATAATAATGGTGCGTTAAAAAAATAAGGAGGTATGCTCATGGCTCGTCGTCGTAGTGTCATGTCTGAGGACCTTAAGTATGAGTTGGCTAAGGAACTTGGTGTGGCTGATACGGTGGCGACAAAAGGATGGGGAGAAGTTTCATCCAGAAATTGCGGTAATCTGGTGAGACTTGCCATTGAAAAAGCGGAAAAGGCCCTTGCCGCTCAAAATGGCAACCCACAGAAGTAGCAGTACTCCTGAAGACGCACAAAAAACCAGGGTAATTCTTTTAACCCTGGTTTTTACCTTTTCTTTTAACCCTTACCCACCCCGTAAGTATAGATTGGCTTTTGGCAATATCCTCAGTGTGGGCCAGGTATATGTGAAGCATAATTGTCATGATAAAATAGATAGAGATGAAATATTTGGTAGTTCGAAGCTGCTGCGGCAAAATCAGCTTTGACATGATAGATAGCACAGTGCTTTTTGATACAAAGGCTGGGTTTAACAGCATTATACCAGCAAACGTTTGATAAAAGATGCCGATTAACCAAGACAGTATAGTGATTTTCTGCCCAATATTGTATTTAGTTCTCAAGGGCGGCGGATTTTGTCTTAAAAAAAGATAGTATTTGGCAAGCTCAGGAAAAGTCTTAAAATCTTTAAGTTTTATGGAAAAGTTGATATAGTCGCCAGATACAAAAGCATATCCCAGGCGATACAGCACGATGCTAAAGGCCACAAATCCCGCGGATATATGCACAAACCTTATGGTCCTCATGGGGAAAAGGGCGTAAGCAAAGCTTATCATCAGACCGCTGATTATTGTAAGAGACAGACTCGCCACGAGTACCCAGTGGAAAACCCTAATTGGTAGC
>ENA-OWOZ01003329-OWOZ01003329.1-bioreactor-metagenome-genome-assembly--contig:-NODE-3329-length-10637-cov-4.506818_pt1 | contig 10637 bp, 8 predicted proteins | sample MGYA00238140_ERZ651804 | MGnify/ENA primary metagenome ERZ651804 (study PRJEB26910, sample SAMN07631232) | bioreactor metagenome | isolation source: Switchgrass digestor | place: USA: Dartmouth... | reverse complement strand
TTTATCAAAAAGGTGAACCTACAAAACCACAAGTAGATAGTATATGGGAAGAAATATGGTTTAGTTTTAAGGATGGAATAGGAACTTTCTTCAATGCTGTTTTCTTTATTGTAAAAGGTATAGTGTGGCTACTTCCATTTATTATTATTTGCTTGCCAATAGGTTTTATTATCTTTAAAAAGAAATTTAAGAAATAACATTTTTGCTGAATAATATTGACATTATGTTTTGTTTTTCCCATAATAATGGATGTGTAATGTAAATAATTTGTTTTTTACATAGAAGGAGGACGATGCGTATATGAGTATGTTGAAAAGAGTGAGGGACATTCTTTCAAGTAACATCAATGCGTTGTTAGACAAGGCTGAAGACCCTGAAAAGATGCTTGAACAGTATATTCGTGACATGGAGGAAAGTTATCAGGAAGCCAAGGTTGCTGTAACACAGGCTATCGCTTCCAAAAACAGAATTGAAGCAAAATATAATAAGCAGGTGGAAGAGGTAGCGAAGTGGGAGAAAAACGCTATCTTGGCTGTTCAGAAGGGTCAGGATGATTTAGCAAAAGAGGCTCTGAAGAGACAGGCTGATGCCGAGAAGTTGAGAGATACATACAAGGCTCAATTGGATCAGCAGTCTGCCGAAGTTGAAAACCTCAAGTCTGTTCTTTCCAAGTTGGAATCCAAGTTGGATGAAGCCAAGAATAAGAAAGAACTGCTTATTACACAGGCTAAAAACGCCAAGGCTAAAAAGAAGATTTACGATACAATGTCCAAGATTGGCAATGAACATGCTACAAGAGGTTTTGATAGAATGGCTGACAAAGTTGAACAAATGGTTGCCGAAGCACAAGCCTCTGCCGAAATTAATACAGATAGCCTTGAGGAAAAATTCGCAGCCCTTAACGATAGCAGTGGAGAAGTAGAAGACAGATTGGCTGCATTGAAGGCTAAACTCAATGCCGATAAAGAATAATCAAGTATATGAAGAGGCTAATTTTACATTAGCCTCTTCTTTGCTAAAGGAGGAGGATTAGTTTGAAGGATATAGATAGACTTAAAAGGCTCAATTTTTGGGAGAAGTTAGGTTTTTCTATTATTAACAATCCCAAAAAGATGATTGCTATTGCAATAGCCTTTGTTTTAATCCTTGGCTTAATAATCTCATCTCCTTATATAATTTTCTCTTCTAAAAAACATACTGCCAAAAATTATTTAGAAAAAGCCGATATTCAAATTCAGCAAATGATTACTGAACATAATCAAACAGAAGAGTTTTTACAAACCAACAAAAAATTATATAAAGAGTATGAGATATATAAGCAAAACTTAAAAACTTATAATGACAAACTTCAGGAGTTACAAGATGAACTCGCAAATTACAATCGTAAATATGAAACAAACCAAATTGAAGATATTTTAAAATCTTTCTCTTACTATAAGGATAAAACCAAGACAAGAGAACTCTTCACGGATAAACTTAACAAGCATACAGAAGATTTTAAACCTTTGAAGGATGAAATTCATGAGGTATATGACTTGCATAATACTCTTATAGCCAATGAAAACAACTTCAAAAAACTTGAAAACACCAAAGGTACTATTATTAAAGATAGGGAAGCACAATTATCGCAGGTCAAAATAAAAGGAAAGAACGAAAGAGTAAAGGATAAAACTCAAAGGCTTTTTAAAGACCTGACAAACAGAATAGATACCTTCTCTTCTCAATATGCCTCATCTGAAAAATTCGATAGTAGTATCGAAGGTAAGTATGATGTACGAGAATTAAGACAAAAACTCAATACTCAAAATGCTGTCCTTTCATCATATAATAATGTTAATTCTTCCATATCTTCTTTTGATGATTATTGGAAAGAATTAAACGAACAGTATTATACTATTGTTACCAAGAACTATTATGAAAAAGAAACTGACTACATAACAGAACCTAACCCAAATTATAGGGAATGGACTGAAACAGAAGAATATCAGACTACCGAAACACGCTACAAAACGGAAACATATACGGAAAGAGTTTATGTAGGTAGTAGAATTGTAGGGGATACCAAAGAGGATATATATGAAACTGTTACAAAGACAAGACAAGTGCCTTACGAAGTTCCCGTAACCAAAACGAGAATAGTAACTAAAAATAACGGGCAACCCAAAACAATTCGAGTTCCATATGCTGTTTACAAACATTACTACACAATAGAAAAACATACTCCGAATGGTGTAACAAAAGAAAATGTTTTTGTCGGCAAGAAACATGAGAAATATGATTCATTCTTGAAATCATGGAACTACAAAATGAATGAAGAAGTCGGCTATGTCGTATGGAAACAGTTGTGGAATGACAACGAAGGAATTGTAAGGGGTAAAAATTTGAACCCAAGAATTGAATGAAAGGGGGTTTAGTAGGGCTTCTTGCCCGAAAACATATATGAATACTATTGATAAGTTATATGAAAGATTGGACTTCTATCAAAATGCCTATAACGAAACCTCAAAAGACTTGAAAAAGGTAAATAAACAAATTGACAAAGATGAACCCTTTTTCAGGCAATGTTGCTATAACCTCATTGATACGGCTATAGGTGAAGAACTTTCTCCCGAAGAAAGAGAGTTGGTAGAAAATCATTTTGGCTTAAATCTTGCCGATTTGGATAAAAAATATGCCAAAGTTAAGGAATATAAAGAAAAACAAATCTCAAAAATTAAAGAAGATGACAGATATAAAGAGTATCTACGCCTCTTAATCAGCGATGACCATGAATTAGCCGTTGAACTTGAAAAAGATGAAGTCTTCAACTATTTAATTCAAGAGAACTTTCACAATGACAAATTCAGAAATGAACCCTATATTGAATTTTTAGGGTTCGTATATCAACCTCGTTTTTGGAAGTTCAAAAAGTATGCCAATAAAAAGGCAAAAGAATTGGGTTTTGAAAATTATGAAGCCATGTTTAAACTGTGGGAATCTTTGAGGGTTAATTTCAAGAGCCTGATAGGAGACAAAAAGATTAAGGATGTTATTAAGGAATGTGAAGAATTAGAAAAGCAAATTAAAGTTCTTGAAGAACAAATTCTTAACATTCCATTATCCTACTTAAAAGATTTGAAACAAAACCTTACCGAAATGTTTAAAGTTGTTCCTGCAGAAAAATTCAATGTTTTCGATGATACAGAAGAAGTAAAGAATGTTCTTTCATTAAGGGAAGAACTCAATAAAAATAAAGAACTTTCTTTATCTTTAAGCAACAGATTAAATGCTATCATGGAGAACATTAGCAATGTCGAAAAATTAATCTCTGCTGTTGAAAAGGGTTATGTTATTAACGAAGAAAAATTTGATAAGTTCTTCAATAATACAGACCCAACCATTCCTGTCTTTGAACTTATTCCTGAAAATGAATGGGCTTCTATTGAAAAGGCTTTTGCTGAAAAAGGCATTAAGTTAAAGAGCAGAGAAAACTATTCTGTTGTAAAAACGAAACTTTCACAAGATGAAAAAGAAGCCTTGTTAAAGGAATATGGGGTTAAAGAAGGAGAAATATTCTTCGATAAAAACCTTGTAGGGAAAAAATTTAGAAGTTAAAATTCACAAAAACCCACTATATAGTGGGTTTTTCTTTATGGATTTTTAGTAGTTTTGAAGGATTTTCTTAAATTAAAGCGAAAAGATTAGTTTAGGAGGTGGTAAAATGAAAGTAACTGATCCAAATATTATTATCCAAGGTTCAGGATTAAGCAATGTTGAGGTTTTAAATAATAAAGAGATTAAAATTACTTTGAAGAATAAAAGCACTTTGACTTTTATTCCTTTAATAGAAAACGGTGCGTTTGTGGGATATGAAATGGAATATCTCACAGGACAAGAAAATAAAAAGATTGAGAAAATGCAGGAAAAAATAAGAAAACTACAGGAAGAAATTCAGAGTGTAAAAGAATCTTCGGGAGATGATACCGAAAAAACAGAAGATTAATAAATCTTATTCTTACAAGCCCCATTTGGGGCTTTTTCTTTTGCATTATATTTTGACCTTGTATTTTATCTTAAAGGATTAAATTAAATATTAGAGAATATATTAATATGTTCTATTAATTTTCTAAAGAAAAGGAGGTTGCGAATGATAAAAGTAGTTTAAATATCTTTACAAGTCTGGTATAATAACATTGAAAATAATATTAAAGATACTAAGGAGGTTTATTTTGTATGAGAGACTACATCATCGAAAGCATCAAGGAATGTCCGAAGAAAGGTTTCTTGCAAACCTTGGGCTTAAAAAGCACTCAAAATACTTATTTCAAAGAAATGGATGCAATATCCGAGGCAATCAGACTTGCTGATTTCAGCCAAAACACATTCAATTTCACTGATTATTTGAATGAGCAGTTGGGAGACCTGTATCTTTCTGAACAGGAGAAGAGATTGACCATTGCTCTGATAAATGATCAGTTGGTTAGGTATGCTCTGTATGAACACAATTTGGGCAGAGAAATTCTGAAGAGAAAGGGCTTTGAGGAGATTTTTATTGGAAACGATAAAATTTCCGTTCACTACGACTTGATAGTAAAGAACGATGATGGCTCTATCGAGTTAATCAAGTTCCATCGTAGTGCTCCTACTCTCTCTCACAAGGCTAGAAAAGAAGATAATAAGCCTTCAAATAGCATTGGCTTGTTCCTTCTGTTCAGAGCAGGTAAACAAATGTATAGGGATGTTCCTATCGTTGCTTCGTTTTATCATCTTAAAAATAAGGATGATAAGACAGATAACTTCATCTTGGACTTTGAACACAAGCCAAACAAAAATATCGTTTCTTATTCCTTTTCAAGGGAAGAGGAACGTATGAGAGAAGAGGAAGTCCTTGAACTGTTGAGTAGGGAATTAACTTTGAATTCTCCTTGTCCTGATTCTAAACTGTGTCAGGATTGTAGATACTCCCCACTGTGTAGTCGTGTAGATAGTAGGAAGGGGAATGAATTGATTCTTTTAACAGAATCAACAAGGAGAGGCGATTTTAGCCCTACCGAAGACCAATTAAAGGTCATCAATTTTAAAGACGGCATTTGTCGTGTAAATGCCGCTGCAGGAACAGGAAAAACAACTGTCATAGCCTTACGTGTAGTGGAGTTGTTAAAGTCAGGAGTAAGACCACAAGATATACTTCTGATTACCTTCACAAATAAAGCATGTGAGGAAATGAAGGAAAAGATTAAATTATGGTTAGGCAAGAAAGACATTGATACGAGTATTGTCGAAGACCTGAATATCTTTACCTTCAACGGCTTCGGAATGAGCATTCTGAAGAAACACCATAGAAAGTTGGGTTTTGCTAATCCACCGAGCATTGCAAACAAAGTAGATAAGTATGATATCATTTTTGGTTTGGTGGATGAAATCGTCTTTGACGAGTTGAATATGCGAAATCCTCTGTTGGACTTCCCGAATGCCAAAGGTGCAGTTGTCCAATTGGCTATTTGGTTTGAAAGAATCAAAGTCATTGGCTATCAAAATCCTGCAGAATTTGCAAAAGAAGAAGAGGTAGATGAAGCACTTGCGAATAAAGTCTTCGAGGCGTATTCCATTTACAATCAAAAATTGAGGGAAAGGAATCTCATTGAGTATCATGACCAAATCAAATTGGTTATTGACTTGTTTAAAAATTTCCCTGAAATACACAGGGAGTATCAATATCAGCATGTCATGATCGACGAATATCAGGATACTGACCCTTCTCAATTCCTTCTTACAAAGATTTTAATGAGGATTGGAGAGGTTAAAAGCCTGATGGTGGTTGGTGATGATGCACAAGCAATTTACAAGTTCCGTCTTGCAGACCAAAACAACATCATTAACTTCCACAACGAATTTGAGAATGTTCAAGATATTTACATTCTCAGCAACTTCCGTTCAACTCCTGAAATTCTCCATGTGGCAAACCTTCTCAATGAGAAAAACTCAAAGAGGATAGAAAAGACATTAATTAGTGGTCTGCCTCATGGAAGTGGGCAAGAACCCGAACTCATTTATACTGATAACCTCGATATGGAGAAAGAGGCTTTGCTTAATGAAATCTCCATGTTGAAGGAAAGAGGGTTCGATTATCACCAAATTGCAATCATTGCAAGAACGGGAAGTGAGTTAAAGGAAATGAAAGAGTTCCTTGAAAACAACCAAATTCCCGTGCAGTTAAATGTTCCTTTGAGGTTAATAGACTACCCTGCTATTCAAGATATTATCTCGATAGCAGAAACCATTATGGATAAAGAGAATACTTTCTCTTTCCTGCAGTTCCTTACAGGAACAATTAATCAACAGGGAATGGAAATTATGCGTCTGATGGATAAGGATGCAATCCAAAGGTTTATTCACAGTGAGTTGGATACCTTTAATATTCCTGAAGATGCTTCTCAAAAACTTGAATACTTCTACAATCTTGTAGAAAGTACATTCTCTGAAGATAAGGTAGTCTATGACTTCGTAGAAAAGATTAAATCTATGGGCTTTGAAACCATGGAACAACTCCACAAATACCTCACGAAACTTCAAGTTTATGAGGACGATGGGATGGTTGAGAAGAGCGAAGATAAATTTAATGCTATTAATCTCATTACCGCCCACAGTAGTAAGGGTAAAGAATATGATGTAGTGCTCTTACTATTGGATAAGTTCGGAGGGAATGTGGATACGGCCTCTGAAGAGAACATAGATGAAGAGAGAAGACTTCTCTTTGTTTCAATCACCCGTGCGAAAAAGATACTTAAAGTGTTATATCGCACTGATAAAAGAAAGGATAATCTCTTCATCCACGAATTGGAGGGGTTCAAGAGAATCGAATATGTAACCGAATAAAAAGAAAGACTCCCGTAATGGGAGTCTTTTCTTTATGTCAAATATTCTAATAGTCGTTCAAAAACCTTTTCTATTTTTGTAGTTGTAACAGCATTACCTGCCATTTTATATAATTGTGTATCACTAAATTTGTTTTCTCTTAATATATGGAAATATTCATCAGGAAACCCTTGTAATCTGAAGCATTCAAGAGGCGTTAATTTTCGGATTCGATACTCTGGTTTCAATAATATCTTAACCTGTCTATGACCTCCTTGGGCAGTATCAATTGTAGGAGATAAACCATCTTGGTCATAAACACTTCGGATTTGTTTTCCTGCTTTCATCTCCAAATATCCTACTAATAATATTTTCGGAGTATCAGACCTTGCAAGAAGTGTAGGAGAAATTCCGTCTATTCCATATAATCTTCTTTGTCTTTCATTATCATTAATAATCTCTCTTGGAATATCACAAATTTTATGTATATCTCCTTCTACAAAAGACGTTTCTCTTATTTTTACCTTAATCTCCTCAATTAATCTTCTTGTTTTTTCTTCTTCTATGTAATATTTTTCAGAAACTTCTTCCTCTAAAAAATCCCTTATTCTTTTCCTCACATGTATTTGTTCAGGATAATTAAAATTAAAAGTTCTTAAGCCTTCAATCTGTTTAATCTTTTCTTTGGTTTCTTTTACGACAGGATGGCATTTATTAAGATTCCATTCTTCATTCTGTTGATCTCTGACTGCAACAATAATCACCCTCTCTCTATTTTGGGCTACATCAAAATATTTAGAATTTAATATTTCAAAATCAACAGTATAACCAATATCACTTAATATTCCTACCATAGTGCTAAATGTATCGCCGTCATTATGATTAAGTAATCCTTTGACGTTTTCCAATAACAACACTTTTGGTTTTTTCTCTCTTGCAATTCTTACAATTTCAAAAAACAATGTTCCTCTCGTATCCTCAAATCCTAATCTTTTTCCTGCAACACTAAAAGCCTGACAAGGAAAACCTCCGATTAATAGATCGTGGTCAGGGATTTCTTTTTCATCTATTAAGGTAATATCTCCATGAGGTTTATGATGATATATTAATTCATATGCTTTTGAAGCAAATCTGTCAATTTCACTTGCAAAAACAACCTCACAATTCTTTTTTCCTATAGCATTAAAAATACCTGTTTCAAAACCCCCTATTCCTGAAAATAAGGAGCAAATTTTTATCTTCTTAATATAACCGCCCCCTTTTCTTTATATCAACTTTGGGTTTTTACCAAAATCAAAACACAACCCAATAAAACAAAATAATAGAGAAGTCTTATATTAACCACCTCCATAATTTTTATAAAGTATATAAAAATTCTATCATATTATAAAAATGTGGGCAAAAAATAAAAGCCCTTTCGGGCTTTATTGAAAATTATCAAGATTCAATTAACTTGCTTTCTTTTCTCTTGATTTTCTCGTACTTATTGGTGTATCTCTTGCTCTCTTTGTAAAGAGTAAAGATTTTTACACCATACTTGGTAATTGTGAAGGTATTCATATCATCTGCTTCTCTTTCTTCAACCAATTTAAGTAAAGCAAGTTTATCCAATATCTCCTTCACAGTTTCAACGCTCAAATCAATCGTGTCTGCGATTTCTTCAACTTCTAATTCTTCATCCACAAAGTTATACATAACGCTAAGAGTATTGAAACCGTTTTTAATACCTTCAATTCTCTCCAAGAGTTCATGGTCAACTTTAATGCGTCTTTGTCTTTGTGTCTTTCTCTTAATCCTTTCATATTTATTTGTGAACTTCTTGTTTGCAGTATAGATTGAGAAAAGATTCTCTCCTGCTTGGGTTAAAGCAACCGTGTTGTCATTAACCTCAACCATGTTTAATCTATTAAGTGCATACAATAAACTATCCAATTCTTCGGCAGTTAATTCTACCCCGTCTGTTTCTGCCAACTTATTATGTAAGGTGTCCTTTGAAACTTGGCTATCTCTTCCCTTTTTAATAATATCCAAAATAGAATATGAATAAAGTATATCATCTAAAGATTCCATTGTAGAAGTATTTACATCTTGATTCAAGAATAGATTAATCATTGTAGTCAATTGGTCGATTCTACCCTTTAATTCAAGCAGGTCATCTTTTTCTTGGTCAGAAATAGTAAGTTTTCTGTCATCTATCTCTCTTCTTACTTTCTCTACGGAAATTACTCTGATAGCAAGTCCCTCATAATCTCTTTGAACGATTGTCCTCACAATTGATAAAGATAAATCTTTTACAAGGTCTTTAATTTCTTCGATAGTTTTTCTTTTTAACAAATGCTCATTAACTTTTACTGTCATCATAAAAACCCCCTTTAATATTTTCTGATATAATTATAACATAATTTACAAGCATAGTAAACAGAATTATAAAAATTTGTTAGAATAATTTTATATGTAAGATATCAACTATTTAAGATTATAAAAGCCTATGTTAAAATAACATAGGCTTTTGAAATGATATATGGATGTGGCGAACCACATTTAGAAGCGAAAGGTCGCAACACTATTAAGAAGTATGCGACTTACCTCACTGTTCTATTCTATGATGATTTTAAACAGTGAGTGAAAAAGATGAAATGTTCGAGAGGTAATCAAAATGGCATTATATAAATTATTCTTTTCTTTCTTATCCCCTGCAAAAATACAAGAAAAAAATTAAAATTTTCTTTTATAAAAATCAAGGAAAAATATCATTATCTACTAATACAATGAAAATTATTTGACATTAAACAAATATTCATTTATACTATAAATATAATTATTTATAAACATGTTTATAAAAAATCCTAAACCTCCCCCGATTTTTACATTAAGGGAGGTTTACCCCTAAAATTAAGATTTTTAATGGCTACAACCATTGATTTTACTACATTTTTTCACGGGTTTGATTAGTGCTTTATAGTTTTTGAAATAGAGCAAGAAGGATGCTCAATGTGTTGTTAATAATGTTTGATTAGTGCTTTATAGTTTTTGAAATTATCCTGTTATTTCATATAACATATAATTATTTGTTTGATTAGTGCTTTATAGTTTTTGAAATCCTAGAAAATGATTTTGTAAAAATAGGTGTAGCAGATAATGAAACTACAATAGCGATTTGTTTCACTCCACGTGAAACAGAAGATGGTGAATTTGATAGAAGAGCAAATCCGTGTATCAGAAGGGCAATTAGAACTCTGATGAAATACTACCCTCTATATGGTAGGGCAGGAGCATGGACTTCTTTTAAAGTATCATCACCAGAAGAAATAATCTAATAAAAAAAGAAATCTCCTTAATTGGAGATTTCTTTTTTTTATCAATATGGTTAAATGATGCTAATTAAATACAACATTTAATCTTCGTATAGTTCTCCTTCTTCACTGAATTTTGCTATTATAAAATCATTACCACCTTTATTTCCACTTAAATCACCATTGGGAGAATTAGAATAACCTACTGCCACATAGCCTCCATCACTTGTTTCCTGTACTGAATGAAAATAGTCATAATTACTTCCTCCATAGTTTTTAATCCACACCTTATTACCATTACCGTCAAATTTCGCTATTACAAAATCACTACTACCTTTATTTTCTGTTAAATCCCTATCGGAGGATAGAGAATAACCCACTGCCACATAGCCTCCATCCTTTGTACTATCTAATGAATAGAATATGTCAACACTACTTCCTCCATAGTTTTTAATCCACACCTTATTACCATTACCGTCAAATTTCGCTATTACAAAATCACTACTACCT
>ENA-OWOZ01003326-OWOZ01003326.1-bioreactor-metagenome-genome-assembly--contig:-NODE-3326-length-10642-cov-8.390535_pt1 | contig 10642 bp, 4 predicted proteins | sample MGYA00238140_ERZ651804 | MGnify/ENA primary metagenome ERZ651804 (study PRJEB26910, sample SAMN07631232) | bioreactor metagenome | isolation source: Switchgrass digestor | place: USA: Dartmouth... | reverse complement strand
TTCCTTGACTTCAACAAATTTGAAAAGCCTGTGTTCATCAAGACTGTCCCTATGTTTATAGGCTAAATAATAATAATTTTTTGTTGGTATTAGTGATATAAAATGGCCATTAAATCCAAAACCATGAACGCATTTATAAGTATCTAATAGTGACTCGGATAGTTCTTAAGCATCTAAATTCTTAATTTCACTCATTACACCCCCTCTTGTTATCCGCTTTTTTTAAGCGTGTACAGTGTGCCATCACTTCCTTATAACTTCTAGCCTTGATATCTATTTATCACATGAAGTATAATCTTTCATCCTTTTATTTCATATCTGCATCAAAAATAAAAGTCAAAGGTTGAATTTTGTCTTTGACTTTATCTTGTATTTAACTTTTAATTACGAGCATTGTATTTTAGAATTTTTAACTTAGCGAAGCGAATGATTTACAATGAGAAGTGAACATGATAACCTTATAAGATCGATATCGTAAGTTCTAATGCATATCACCCATGACATAAAATCATGTTCACATAGACTCATTGTCAATGATAAACTGTAAATTCTATGGAACTTAAGTGCTCGAGTGCTCGGATTTTATATTGCCACAATTTTTATCTTTCAGAAATTATATTTATTACATTTATATAGGGCTTTGGCAGAAAAGTCATTGAAATGAATATCACTAGTCGACCTAATATAAGGTTCTAAACCTATTAATTCAAAACCTTAATAATTTTTAATCTATCAGTTTTAATATAAATATCAAAATGGAAACTTCCAATACATGATTAAAAAAGAGTAGTCCTCTGAATCTGAGCAACTACCCTATCTATTTAGTCAGCCTAATTATCCAAAATTTTACTAAAAACTTTTTCTATGCAATCCTCGTCTTCTAAGAACAATACATTCCTTTTCTCATATTCCATTTTGTTGTTTATTCCATACTTAACTTTCACATCAGAAAAACTTGTGCCCGACATTATAAATGAGTTTAAAACTATATCCACAGAATTGTCTGTCTTCTGCAGTTGTTTTTCTAATTCCTTGATTGTCTCACAAAACATTATTTTTTCATTGTTTATATTTTTATCAAGCATCATAATTCCTTTTGGATCAATAAAATTAATATATTGCTTCTTATCATTTGCAACCCATAGTATAAAATCAGGATAAAAGTTCCCTGCTTCAAAAAATCCTATTCCTACCTTAGCCCTATTGCGGAGTAAGTATAACTTATAGTCAGTAAAAATAGATGTGTTATTAATTACATAATCCCTTAATAAATCAATAAATCTTTTTTCATCTTTATTTAATCCAACAGGCCTAACCTCTATTTTATATCCATCTTTTATGCTGATTAGCGGTACATATAAATGATTATAAAAGTCAAATGCGGTAAACTCAAATTTTGATTGTGGATCTAATTCCTCGTCCCCCTTCAACATTTCTGATAATTTATGTATAAATCTTTCAAAACTATCAAAATCCTCCTGTGAACGGTCATATAGAGTAATTAGATATTCTTTAACTAGATTATTTTTAATATTATCTTCATTTATTGTTTCATATTTTAGGTATGGTCGTTCCCAAGCCTTTTTATAATACTTATAAAATGTATCTATATACTTTTTTAATAAAGATATACAAATATCTTCAATAACTACAATCTTATCAAAACTGTCTAGTTTTAATTCGTTTTCAGGTATATATAAAACATACCAATCTTTATTGCAAAGAATCTTAATACATTCATCTTTATTTATAATAACGTTATAATACCCTTTTTCACTTTTATACCTTTGCAACTCGAATATTACTTCACTTATATCAATAAATGATAAAATATTCTCATTTAGATAATCATTGTTTTTATCAGTAGCAATTTCATTATTATTGGATATTAACGCCTGCACTTTCGAATATGCATCATATTTAATTTTATTGCTGACTATATAATTATAAAAATCTCCGGTTGGTTCAGTTATAAGCAGCCTTTTAGATTTCTTTCTAAAATTAATATTACGAGGTAAAGTGATTACCTTTAGGTTACTCTTCTTTGCCCTTTCAATCCTTTCTTTATACACAGTAGGCAGTTTATACTCCCTAGATACTTTATTAACAGGTACTTCCTCATATTCGAGGAACTGTTTGAAACTTTTCATGTAATCTGCCCTAACCCCAAATATAGTTAATGTTTCAAGTTTATTAATATATCTAGGTGGCTCCTTCTCTTTCCTAAAGGCTTCACTTCTCTTTAATAAATTCTTATATCCTTTAAGTCTTACTCCTCGACCAAAAAGTTGTATTGCCAAAGAACCTTCTTCACGAGCAAAATTAAAAAATACCATAGTTGAAACACGATAACTATTCCAACCTTCAGTGAATTTCCTTGAACCAACAAGTATATTTATCTTCGATGATTCATCATTTATATTTCTAAATAGACTTTCTGTAATAAATTCATTTGAACTAGTTACCATTCCTTTCAATTCGCAATTTTTAATTAATTGATTACTTTCACCAACATTAATAACACCAAAATATTCATTTTGATCACCTATTTTTAAGCCAATCTCTCCATTTACCTGTTTAAATTCTTCAATGTATAATCTTCCCGATGTATCTGAGTTAAATATTAAATTAAGTATATCTTTATAAAGTGCATCTACATCTCCGTTAAATACATCTTGTAAAAATGTAAAGTCATTATAAAATAAATCTCTATTTCCTTGTATTAATCCAGTATCACCATTTAAAATCACTTTAATATTTTCAATACTTTTCTTGTAATTACTCGTAAACTCATCAATAAAAACCAAAATTTTTTGAACATCAGATAAAACTTCCTCTTCTCCTTTTGTTAAATTACTTCTTTTATTAACGCTATTACCAACACATACTAATAAAGGTTTTTCTAGATTATATGGTTCATATTTTTTCGAGTATACATAAAAAAGTTTCATTTGTTGGTAATAAGTAAGCAAACAGCCTGTTAGATAAAGAGTATTTTTCTTTTCGTTCTCACCTTCCTCCAGATTATATATTCTATATTCTTTTCCATACATATCGTTGTAGAAATGCTTATAAGAATAATCGAAAATAATTGATTTTCCATATATATCGACTATACTTTCTTCATCTTTCTTAATTTTTTCTCCTTTTAATGCTTGTTTAAAAGTTGCAGAATACTCAAAAACAAATCCTTCTTCTGATAGTCGATTTCTATAATCAAGCCAAACCTCTCCACCAAGACCTTTATGACCTTCATCTACAAATAAAACATTATTTTTCAAAAAAGAATCTACTGATACGGTTTTAATCTTTCCTTCTTCCTTTAATTTATTAATATCTATAATGATTACAGCATCTTCATTGTACAGTAAACCATTGTGAAATAATTCATAAGGGATATTCGATAATTCCATTTCTTCCGCATGTTGATTAGATAAACCTTCATTTGGAGTAAGCACAATATACCGATTAATTTCAAAATCAGGATTAACTTTTTTGGCTTTTTTATAATAATGCTGAAATTGCAAAATATTAATATGCATTATAAATGTTTTCCCACTCCCTGTAGCGCACATATACGCAAGCCTGTTAAGACTTTCCTTTGTATACTTTTTAATTGGATGAGTATTCTCCTCATTATATTTACTTACAAATTGATTTAATTCATCCAAAAAATTTTCTATATCAAAAAAATACTTATCTAAAAAGATTTCAGTAAAAAGTAATGCAATATATTGGTAGTATTTAAGTTTGATACCTCCCCTTTTCTCCCCAATTCGATTTACATGTCTATATAAATTCTGATCATATTCAAGTAATTTATCTTTGGATATATTGCTGTACTTAGCAAATCTAGGAGAAAGATAGTAGTAATAGTATGAAATGTTATCTTCATCATATCCTTCTAAATCGTCATCTTTAATTCCATTATCAATACTAGAAATACTATCTTCCCCAATAAGTGAGAGGAAGTATTTGTTCAGAATTAATCTCTCATTTAGATTCTGATTCTTTACTGATTTATTAGACACTATACTTCCCTCCTCTATATTTCCTTATTATCAAACATTTTCTTTTTGAACACAGTCTCTATTAAGTTGACCTTCCAATTTTCATCATTTTTACGGTAATTTTCAAGATTGTTATCTCCGTTTACAAAATAAACATCATATTTTCTATTTTTATTTTTGTGAAAATGATTGAAAAAAGCATCTAGTGCTGCATTATCTTTAATGGCATCGCCTGTAATATTTCTCCAAATAACAAGAGCAGACTGCCCATTTGGTAATTTACCTTCAACAGTTTTAAAACAATATTCGCCATCCTCTTCACTTTCAAGTAATACAGCCCCATCATATGTATCAGGCTCTTTTTCATTATAAGGTATTGGACGAGTATTAAACCTTAAAATTCTGCTTTGTGATGTTACATATAAACCTATTAAATAATTGAATGTTTCAACAAGATCTATCGTTTGATTTATTATCACATTGTTTGTAGTAATTTTCATTCTATAATCAAAAGGATTCTCAAAATTGTCGAGATTTAATAAACTATCTTTACTTTCCATATCAAACATATAGTAAACAAGATACTCCTCAAATAGATTCTTATTGCTATCAAATATGCTCTGTTGTTTATCATTACGTATTAAATTAATATTATTAAGAGTATCTTCATAACTTTCCAAACGGATATATTTAACAATCTGGCTTATACCTGTATTTCTAGTTGCAGGTGAACCATCTTTCCAGTCTTTTGAATAAATAATCTTTTTTACACGAGGTAAAGTAACTGTATTGAAATAATTACCCATTTCAACAAGTATATATTTTCGGTTACCGCTTTCTTTGTCTTCACGATTCAAATCGATAACAGCATGAGCAGTTGTTCCCGATCCTGCAAAATAGTCTAATATAATAGAATTATTATTTGTTACAGTGTAAATGCAATCTTTTACTGTATAAACAGATTTAGGAAATTGAAATAGATCCTTAGAAAAATTCATTGATGTTAAAACTTTAGTTCCATAATCTCCAGCATTATACAAAGGAGAATACCACATTGTCTTAAATTGCTCTGAATATTTAGGCATAAATATTTGTAAATTTGATTTCCTAGATTCTTCAATTACTAAATATTCAAAAATTTCATTTATACTTTGAAATGCATACCTCCATTTTCTTTCAATCAGATTATCATCAATAGGATAAATGGCTATAATTGGATTATCTTCTGTCGCAGTAAAAATTCGTTTATCCTTATTTTTATTTACATACATTTCTACATTACCACTCTTTATAAATACATTCGGACTTTGTGGATGATAATCATCATCACACACATCCCCATAACCAATTATCTTACCATTCTGCACATATATTGGATAAAAGCAATTTGCAGCATCTGTCCTAAGAGATTCACTACCCCAGTTTCTAAAGTTTGAGTATTCCCATTCATTTTCTGGCAACAACTTACTATTTAAATTTTTCAACTTATTCGAAATAGAAAAGACCGCAAATTCATTAGAATAAGAAAAATGATCCCCCTGTGTACCTTTCTTGTTATGCTCAACAGCCACAGAAACTATGTCATTATTAGGATAAAGTTGTCTTAATAATTCTACTAGTCTCGTATGCTCATATTTATCTATAGCAACAATTGTTGAACCATCTTCTGTATTAAACTTTTTGCTAAGTGTCAATCTATTTTCCATAAGTGAAAGCCAAGTGGAATGTTTAAAGTTATTTTTGTACACTATTTCACTCGAAGGTGAATTATAAGGTGGATCAATATAAACACATTGCACTTTTCCTTTATATTTTTCTTCTAATAACTTTAAAGCCTGAAAATTTTCACTATGTATTAATAATCCATTTGTTTTTTCATCCAAATTATCAATGCTTTCAATAAGTCTCTCCTTAAACTCTCTATCAAAATGTTTTGTATCAAGTACTAAATTTCTATTTTGTTTTAAAAAATCCACAGTTAATGGAATCGAAAATGGAACTACTTGATCATCTTCCATCGCAATTTGCTTATTATCATTTTTAATTGCATCTATTTTATAGTATTCAATCCATTCATCTATTTGTTTTTGATTAGCGACAATCTCAGGATAAAATTTCTCATCTATTAAATCTAGAGTAATACACCAATCAGTTTCCACAACAAATTTCTTTTTGAGCCATAATTTCTTTTGAAAATCTTCAATTTGCGCTAAGAAGTCAATAATAATTTCGCCAACATTTTTGATTGCTCGTATTTTACATAAATAACTTTCAACTCGGTCTTCTTTTTCAGTTCCGATATCATCTAACTTCATTACCTCTGATTTAATATAGAAATCTAGTTCACGCTTTAAGAACTTTTTGAGGTCTTTATGAATAAAGTAATCAAATGTATTTTTAGCAACATAAGTTGTAAGATGTTTCTCTAAAAGAGTTCTATTTTTATGCTTTTCAGTTGGTGCTGGAATTAATAGTGCATTTAAGTACTTACTATCTAATTTTGAAATTTCATTCTTGATTTTTTCATAAGCAGATTTTACAAGAGTATCTTGCTTAGCAGTATTTACTTTGTATTCAAAGTAAATATTGATCTCATCATTACCTACTTCAAGGAAATTTTCATCTAACAAAACAAACCTACGTTTTTCATCTTTGGCTTCCTTATTGTTATCTTGTTCTGTTGAAACTTCCACCAATCTAAAATTTACTGTTATCCCTTGAGAAACAAATGAATAATTCTTAAAATATTCACTTGTCTTTATATAATATTGATCATGGTTTGCCCAGTATAGTTTAACTTCTTCCCCCTCATAAGGAATAGCATATACCCCTTCCTTATATCTTCTTTTAGATATAAAATCTCCTTCATCATAATATCTGCTAAAGAAATCATAAAGTTTTGAATATACGTCTGCTTCAATTTCTGCCAAACTTTTGCCGCTTTCTAAGGATTTTTTTAATTCTATATACTCCTTTTTCTTTTCACTAGTTTCTGGTAACTCTTCAATAGATAATCCTAATTCAATACATGATTCCTCAATTTTATTCATTTTTTTCCTAATTTCCAAGTTGTCTTTTGCATAAGATGATAAGATCTCTTTAACTTTAATTGGTAGATCATTATCAATAAAATTTTCAACTTCATTCTTACGTAATTTCATTATACGATAAATACCGAAATCCAAATCTTCTTTATCCATTTCAAACATCTCTTTAAGCAAATCTATGAATCTTTTTAGTTTTTCACTCATTCTCTTTCCTCCTATATAAAATTGAACTAATAATCTCCTATTTCATTAATAACCATTTGAATAATCATCCGTATTCTTTGTAATAGACTTATACCTTGCATCAATGGGCTTTTTTGCCGCTTTTGGGATCGCCCAAACAATGCCCACCTTTATAGCACCCTCAATTCTACCTTCGCTACATAATTTTTGCACACGTCTTTTACTAATCCGCCATAAGTTAGCCGCTTCTCGTGCAGACATATACTCCATAAAAATCCCTCACATATGAGAATTATTGCTTTTATTATATTCCCAAGTGCGAATAAAGTCAATTTAAATAAACACTATTTTTTGAATATCTACTTGAAATTTTAACCAGATCGCAAATTTGGATAAAAAGGATTTTAGGTTTGTTTTAATATTATTTTAAATCCTCATTATGATTTGAATGTTGTATAGTTCTTGTTATAATTGAATTGCTGTGATTATTAGGAGATTAGAGTTTTTATCTTATTTGTTTAATTTTTTTCTCATTTTTCCTTGTTAAATTTATTTTATTTGTTTTAGTGAGTTTTTTATGATGTAATCTTCTACTTGTTTTAGGAACACATCGAAAATTGAGCAAAAAAAATAACCGTTTTGCGTTTTGTAAATGTTAAAATGAATATGAACAAAAATTAGAATCTCAAAATGTACAAATTTGTACATTTTTTCTTGTATAATATTTCTAAAAAACTATGACAGGAGTAATATTATGCGGAAAGATGTACTTAACCAAATTAAACTGATAGGGGAGGATTTTGATGTCTTGAATAAGAGTGAATTAGCTAGAAGATTTAACTGTGATAGAAGGATAATTGATAGGTATTTAAACGACCCTAGTTCAGGTACTAGAAAACCTAGAAATCTTAAGAGTAAAATTGACGATTTCAAGGAAACTATCATAGATAAAGTAGATAACTATGGTTCTACCTCAATGTCTGTATATAAGTTCATTCAAAAGAAAGGTTACACTGGCGGTTATCATACAGTTAACAACTTTGTAAAAGATCATAAGAAGTCTGAGATAAAAAAGGCCACATTGAGATTTGATACAAGCCCAGGGTTACAAGCTCAAGTAGATTGGAAAGAAAGCATTAATATGTTCAGTAAACATGGTGAAATATTCGAAGTTAACATATTTCTAATGGTACTAGGATACTCTAGACTTAAATATTTAAAATTAACTGCAGATAGAACTCAGGAGACGTTATTTGAGTGTTTAACCCATGGTTTTAAATACTTAGGTGGTGTCCCTAAAGAAATATTATTCGATAATATGTCCTCTGTTGTTGACAGGAGTAGGACAACCTTTAAAAATGTAGCTATTAATCAAAAATTTAAGTACTTTTCAATAGATGCTGGATTTGAAATAATAACCTGTAGACCATATAGACCAGAGACTAAAGGTAAGGTAGAGACCTTGGCAAAGTTAGTAGATAGATTAACCCCTTACAACGAAGAATTTGATACATTTGAAGAGTTAGAAGCAATAGTAAATACATTTAATATGGAGATAAATAATGAGATATCACAAGCAACTAATGAAGTTCCTTTATTACGATTTCAAAAAGAGAAAGAGTATTTAAACCCTTTACCTAAAATGGATGTGCTTCTATCATATTTCCACCACGAAAAAGAGTACAAGGTATCCAAAGAATCTATGATCAGGTATAAAGGGAAAAAATACTCTGTACCTACCAAATATATTGCTAAATATACAACAATTTCAGAAATTGATTCTGAAATATATATCTATTATACAAAAGATTTAATTGCTTGTCATAGGATATCTGATAAAATTCTTCATTACAAAAAAGAACATGTAAAAGAAATACTTCGTTCAGATGCTCTGAAGCATTATTCAGATGAAAGGATTGAGGAATTCATTGAAAACAACTTAAAGAGTTTTGTGCGACTTTCTCATTTGATTCTGCCCCAGTTTGTGCAAAAACTCTGAGAACTTTACCTATTGTTTATGTTAATCTAAAAGTGGTCCACCATTTCAGTTGAAAACTGGTCCACCTTTAAAATATAATACCCCTATGAATGTCTTTTTAGGGGGAGATGGAAGGTGATAACGCTGGACCAGAAAGCAGAAATATTACTAAAATATTTCAGAGAAAACAAGTCACAAAGAGCAATAAGTAAAGAGCTTGGCATTTCAAGAACCACAGTGCAAAAATACATTAAGGAATTTCAATCTAAAAATAAAAGACTGCAAGAATTAGCAAAAGACGAAGAAAGAAATAAAGCTGAAATACTTCTTTTAATTGAAGAAATGGCATCTAAACCTAAATATGATACTAGCAACAGGAAAAAAGTAAAATTAACAGATGAGGTAATGGAAGAGATAGATAAGCTTGTCTTGCAAAATGAAAGAAACAGGCAATTGGGTAGAACAAAGCAGCTAATGAAAAAGATAGACATACATGAAACCTTAATAGATAAGGGATACGATATTGGATATACAACAGTCTGCAACTACATAAAAGAAACTTATGAACAAAAAGAAGCATATGTTAGGCAAGAATATACTTTAGGAGAAGTATTAGAATTTGATTGGGGTGAAGTTAAGCTTACCATTGATGGAAAAGATACCACCCTAAACATGGGACTTTTCACAACTGCAAAAGGTTCATACCATTATGCAAGGCTTTACCATAATCAAAAGATGGAGAATTTCTTAGATATTCATGTAAAGTGTTTTAATCACATTGGGGGTGTTCATAGGGAAATAGTTTATGACAATATGAAACAAGCAGTAAAAAGATTTGTATGTAGAAACGAAAAAGAAGCCACTGAAGACTTAGTTAAAATATCCTTGTACTATGGCTTTAAATACAGGTTCTGTAATGTAGCTAGTGGTAATGAAAAAGGCCATGTAGAAAGAGGAATAGAATTTGTCAGAAGAAAGGCTTTCTCAAGTAAAAGTGAATTTGATTCAATAGCAGAAGCAAACAAACACCTAGAAGAAACACTACACAAACTTAATTCTAGGAAAAGAAACTGGTTAAAAAACAATAGTCCAAAAGATATTCTAGGGAAAGAATTGGATTATCTACTACCATTAAAACCGTCTTACGATACAGCTAGAAGAATAGAAGTTAGGGTTAATAAGTATAGCGTAATTAATATAGATCAAAACAAATATTCAGTACCAGATTACCTTGTAGGTAAGTTTGTGATGGCTAAAATATATCCAGACATAATAGAAATATTCTACAAGGATAAATTAATAGCAAGCCATAAAAGGTCATATTTAAATCATCACTGGACAGTAGACATAAATCATTTTATCCATACATTAAAAAAGAAGCCTGGAGCGCTGCATTCTAGTGTAGGTAGACATCAGCTCTCTCC
>ENA-OWOZ01003309-OWOZ01003309.1-bioreactor-metagenome-genome-assembly--contig:-NODE-3309-length-10681-cov-16.744342_pt1 | contig 10681 bp, 12 predicted proteins | sample MGYA00238140_ERZ651804 | MGnify/ENA primary metagenome ERZ651804 (study PRJEB26910, sample SAMN07631232) | bioreactor metagenome | isolation source: Switchgrass digestor | place: USA: Dartmouth... | reverse complement strand
TAAATTTATTTATTTTTTTATATTTTACTATAACTTTCCTATGATGTCAATAACAATATACTCCTGTCCCGTAAGCGTTATTTAAAGGTTCGTTGTAAAATTAAATGCAACAGTAAATTGCGATAAAAAAATTGACAACCATAGTGAGAAATCATGTATGATTAAGGTGACCAAACCCAAAAGACATACAGGAGGTTCTCAAATGGTTGTCAGAAGTAATTGTACCATAACTAAACGTAGATTTAAACACCTAAGTGTATATGAACGAGGACAGATTGCAGCTTTTTTAAAAGAAGGAAAAACACTACGATATATAGCTAAGAAACTAGGACGTTCACCAAGTACAATTAGTAGAGAGATTAAGAGAGGTACAACGATACAAATGCGATCTGATCTAACAACATATAAAGAATACTTTCCAGAAACTGGTCAGGAAGTTTATGAAAAGAATCGTATAAATTGCGGGGCAAAGTGTAAGTTGGCGAAGGTAGAAGATTTTATAAAGTCTGCAGAGGAAAAAATACTATACGAGAAATGGTCACCGGACGCAGTAGTTGGTTTATTCAGGCGAGATTCCAAGTGGAAGGATTGCGCCATTGTATGCACCAAGACTTTATATAACTATATAGACCAGGGATTGCTGAAAGTACGGAATATAGATTTAAATGGAATATAGATTTAAATCTTAAACTTCGACTAAGACCTAAAAGAAAAAGGATTTGTAGGAACAAATACTTAAAGGGAAAAAGCATTGATCAAAGGCCAGAAGAAGTGCAATTGAGACAAACCTTTGGGCATTGGGAAATTGATACAATAGTAGGTAAGAAAGCTGATGATTCAGTTATTTTAACCTTAACCGAAAGGAAAACCCGCTATGAGCTATTATTTCTTCTGAAGTCAAAAGGAAGTAATGCTGTAAACGAAGCACTTTTAAAACTTAAGGACTGTTTTGGCGAACAAGTTTCCAAGATATTTAGTACTATTACGGCAGACAATGGGTCAGAATTTAGTGGCCTGTCTGAAACATTGAAACCATTAGGAATTGATGTTTACTTTGCGCATCCTTATTCATCCTGGGAACGTGGAACTAATGAACGCCATAATGGACTTATTCGCCGTTTTATTCCTAAAGGAAAAGCCATTAAAGATTTTTCGCCGGCAATTATAAAGCGCATACAGGATTGGTTAAATAATTTTCCACGCAAGATACTAAGTTATAAAACACCAGAAGAATGTTTTAATGAAGAACTCTCTACAATAGCTAATGAGGTGTTCTCTCAAATAGCTTAGCCCTTCCTTCTTGGAAATTATAGAGCTCATTTGAGGGCAGTCAAGGGTAAAGACTTCGTCTTGCCTAACGGCAACCCTTGACTTCCCTCTGCATTCGCTCAAAAAGTAATCAAGAAGGGCTAAACTATTATTTTCTTATTGAACACCTATAATCATATATGATTTTCACTATAAGTGTTGCATTTAATATTGCAATTTAGAATAAAATTCACATACATTATTCCATCCATCCTATCTCCACAACCCTATAATTTTATCTATTCTGTCAACTCAACCCTACCTAATTTCAGACTCATTTTTACCACAAAAAACACCCTCGATATGTTCCCGTATACATATATCAAGGGCTTAGATCGAGTAGACAGATTTACTTTCATTTTATAAAACTCAGTATTCTCAAGGCTTTTCGGACATCACTTTCTAGACATCAAACATACCGTCTCCACATAGGTTGTGGCAGGGAGATGATATAGATACGCAGAAATAAGGGGTTTTGCGTAGTAGTATCCCCCTACAACACCTAATATAAATTTTATATCATATTGCTTTTTCCTAAATTGCAATTGGAACACAATGTTTGCAAGTTCTCTAATACTGTTTCTCCACCTTTTGACCACGGTATAATATGATCTATGTGCAACTCAACAGATGGATCCTTGGCTGGAGATGCACCGCAAGCACAACATTTAAAATTGTCTCTTTGTAATACCTGATATCTAAGTTTTGAGCTGGTTCTCGTGGTGTATTATGTTGTATCGTATCCTTATTGATTTCTGGTTTTTCGTATTTTTCTTTATCATAATAGTCTTTTCTTGATCCAATTATTCTTTGTCCATTAATCCGGTGTCCAATCTTGTAAGGTTTTCCACCCTTAGGTCTGTGTAGAATATCTTTATTATAAGGATAGTTTTCACCTAGGTATACATAGGTGTTTTTATCTACATACTCAAAAATATTAAATTCTAATAGTTTGGGATCATTAATTTTGCCATAATTCAATAGATTATAACAATAATCACTAGGAATTACACTTGTTGTAGAAAACTCATCATTTGGAAACTTATTCTTTACCATTTCAACTATTTCACTTCTTGTAAACATTCCCCAACCTTGTAGTCTTTAAATGTTATTCTTACTTTTTCTAAAATTGTTATATTTAATTCTTCATCTTTCAACTTTTCTGCTCCATTAAAGACAATCACTTCATATTTTTTTGACTTACTTTTCAAATTTAAAAATTTTCTCCATTTGTTTAGCAATGTTTGAAAAATATTTCCTAATGCCATCATAATCACCACCAAGTATTTTTCTACTCTACCACAATTTGCTTAATTGATATTAAAGGAGTAAATAGCTTCCCACTTCTAATCAACTTTTAACCCTAGGTTATATGACTTTGAAAATCTTTCATTTTTTCTATTTTGATCCTATTAAGAATAACTATAATTCTAGATTTTTACTCCATAGTTAATCTGTATTTGAATAATCATTAACAATTTTATAGGATATAAAATATTATTTCTATTTAAACTTAAACCCTGTTTCCTTTAAATCATTAACTATAGATTTAAGATCCTCGATACCGCTGTTTACTTCAGGAACAAAGTATCTATCAATATCATCATTAAATGTATCAAACATATACTCTAGGAAAGTATTTTTAAAATCTAAATCATACATAAAATAACTATTTAAATCTCCTATATGAGCAACTCTTCTACCATTTTCACTTTCCTTTTTCCCCCATAGATGAATACCTAAAATGTTATGCCTTATGCTTTTTATAGCATTAAAAATCTCAATCATTAAATCATTCTTTGATTTACTTATACTATGAGCTGTGAAGGGTTGAGGTAAGTCTAAGGTGATTCTTAAGTCAGATCCTTTTTCATCTATTAAGTTTGATAGACTAACTAATTGTTCTATGGTTGATACTATGAAATTTCCTCCAGAATATCTTGTCCCACTTCTGTTCTCTATTAAGATTATTGCTTTAGGAAAAAACAAAGATATGCGTTCTTTAAATGCTTTATAGTTGTTTAGAAATTCTTCTAGATTAGTATAATCTGAAAAAGGCGGATGAATTTCTATAATGTTAGGATCTATGCTGCCATCCGTTATATCCCTTAAATAATTTGCAAACTCAACAGACCATTTTTCAGAGTACCATAGCATGGAATCCCTTTCTTGTTTGCATTACATATTTCATTATATTTACTAACTATTTTATTATCGAATTTTCTACGCATAAAGCTATATTCAGTATGTAATGAATATAGAGTATCTACCTTAATAGGTTTTATATCAAAATGCCCTGCTACCTCTAATATCCTTGGCTTAATATCATCAGGGTATCTAGTCCTATGATACTGAATAGGTATTAAGTTGGCCATATCATCACCTCATATATATATCAAAATCCGATTAAGCTTAACTCTATTATATATGTAAAATTCTCAATTTCCCATAATATTAGCTAAAATATAAAATAATAAAGCCAATCAGGATTTATACTATAATCCCAATTTGGCTTCATACTAATATAACCTATTCTATATATACTCAACTTCTGTTTCATATATAAAATTGCAGTTATATGATGACACAAATAAACATTCGATAGGTTCCATTAAAAATATTCTCATTCCATCATTTTAAGTTGCTGAAAAACACTATTTTTATAAGTTTCTCACCTTCATTCTTTTGACCCATCAAGCAATAATTATTTTTAATACCAAATTTCACACTCTAACTCTTCGATTTCCTTCATATTAATTACATCTTTTCTTACAACTCTAAGATAATTATAAATGCATACTTCTAAACTACTTCCAGCCTCCTCATAAAGGTGCTCGTTTGTTGTTGCATCAAAGAACATATAAAAATCAAAATCAATATCATACTCTTCATTTTCCTCATTCCAAACTTCATAATACCCAGATCTAACTTTAATACCTAATTCTCTTACGTATAGTGCCTTTTGATCTAACCAGATTTGATATTGTTCTTCCTCTTTCTCAAAAATCTCATAGTCTATTACTACATCATCTTCTTTTAAATCTTTTATTAACATTTATCTGCCCCCTTGTTTTATCCTGCCAAAGATAGTATTTTGCAATCTATAATGTTATTCAATTCCATAAAAGTTTAATAATTTCTCAAGAGTTATATAAATGCCAGACTTTTCTAGACGTTCTTTCCTTTTTTCATATAATTTAGTTAACATCTCCCGCTTTACTTCATCTGTAGCTGAATGGATAGCTCTATGGCAATTTGGACAAAGACTACATATATTTGCTGTAATATCAATAGAGAATCCAAACATGGCACTATTACTAATTGGTATTAAATGATGAGATTCTACATATGGCTTATTTGAGGATTTTGCTATAAATGTTTCATGAGCATCATTTATTTCACATTTGTATTGTGCTTTTTTTAAAGCTTGAATAGCTACTTTGGGATTCCTCAAAAACCTAATATTCCCTCCCCGATCTACCACAGGATCTTGTCTGTCTATTGGTCCTTCTTCGTCATCAAAGTTGTTATCTTCGCTTTTTTCCTCTTGAGTTTGCATCGTAGAGTCTACCTCATGCTCTGAATCAACCCACCCTTCTTTTTTAGCTACAAGATAATCATAAAATTGCTCAGGCGTTCTATTGCCGATTAGCAAATTAATCTCGTCATACACATTGATTAGTTCTAGCAAATCTAGTATTAGTGTATCATCTCCAGGCATATTTTCTAAATCATAATATTTCCCAGCAATATGTCCAGCCATATAACCCTTTCCTAAAGACTTAGTTGCTTTTAAATCTATACTGAAAGTTTTCATATTTTCTGGTATAAATATTAGTTCTCGAAGTGTTGCTGCCATTTTTTCTATTTCAACCTTGGCTTGTTTGCTGCCAAATTTATCTCTAAAGTAGGTATATCCCTGATTTAAACTCAAGTATATACCTTTCATGTCTGCTGTGTAAAGATATACAATGTATATCCCCTTCGTTGCACTTTCAGTTATTTTCCTATTAAAAATAGCTATCCATGGTATTTCAGCAAATTGTCCTTTACCAATTGAACCTGCTACTAAGAACTTATCTTGGTTAATATTGGCTTCTGCTATTAAACTCATAGGAATCTCTTTTGTTATAATTCTTCCTACTTCAGATCCAGTAAACTCCTCTTCATCTTTTAAAGCATATAACTTTCCTGCCCTTTTTATTTTTTCCACTAGATCTCCACTTTGAGCTTGCCTAATAAGAGGCTTATCTCCTTCAATCAAGTCTTTATATGACACTCCCAAAGAAGTTGCTATTATATTTAATTCTTCAATTGTTGGTGTTTGATGATTATTTTCTATTCTACTTAATTTTGAAATACCCATTCCTGTTAATTTTTCTAGTTCAGAAAGATTCATACCTTTCTTTTTTCTTATATCCTTAATCATATCACCTATACCTTTTTCCATACCTATTTCCCCCCTAAACTCCCATTTTATTGCTGGGGGGAGCACTGTGTGCGCTCCCCTACTAAGTTTAATTATGTTACTATATCCCTAGGTATTTTATTAGAGCAGTTGCTATAACAGGATCTAAATGGGTTATATATTTTTGAGCAGGTTTTAAATCCTTAGTATAAAAGGATTTCTTATATTGGCTTAATAAATTTGCTTCCGCATCTAGAAATTCTTGCAAATAAATAGGATTTTCAATTTCTTTATATTCTTTTAACTCTACCCTATAATATGTCCCATATCCTGCCCATTTATCTGCAATAGGTGGTTGTACATTTACTACTCTACAGGTGTTCTGTACCTTTGAAATTCCTATGATCTTATGCCCTTTGGTAGTTTTAACTGAGTGGATAACCAAATCATCTACTTGTAGATCGCGCATAGTTTTCCAAGTATCTCTATTGTCTATAGATTTTTCAGGAGACCATAAGCATTTGCCAAGCTCCCAACCTAAGCCACCATGTACTTTGTTTGTCATTTCTAGAAAAACTTCACCACTCACATTCATATTATTTTTCATATTACTTAAACCCCCTTTTATTTTTTCATTTACCGCAAATCCCCGGGTGATAATTATATTGTAAATGATATTAATATTAATGTCAAGATATATTTTTCATTTTTTAAAAATTCCCGGTTGTTTTTTGATGGGTTAATTAGATATATCTTGATAAACAGTTCATTAGAAATTTTTGTTTTTTACTTACTCTTCAAAATTGCTATCCTTAGTTCAAATCTGATAAAAGAGGCTGAACCAAAATAAAAAACTTCATTTACATGAGGTTTCCCTCATAAAATGAAGCCTTTTATTTCATGTGAATAATTTATACTATATTTCCCCCCGAAAGAGTTAGTTACTATCATCGAAGTATTCATAACTAATAATCTCTATGAGAAAATTTATCTTTAATTGCATTTGCAGCAAACCACTAATATTTTCTCTAAACTTATCAAATGCGGAGAAAAAACACCCCTACTTTAGAAATATCATGTATTCAGCCATAGGATTTTCCCAATCACACTACTCTTCAATCGTTTTCTTGGACATTCCTTGTATAGGACGAATACCTACTTTCAACTCACCCAGTTCCTGATATGTTGTGTAACAGCTTCCATAATAATCTACAACCAATCAGACTTTGTTATCATTTGTCTTCTTGTCCACACCTTGCATTGGTGGTACTAGTTACTTACTTCGCTACTTCGTTCCTAATGAGCAAAGCAACGCACTCAACATGATTACAAGCTATAGGTTTACTTCTATTTCCAACCCAGACTTAAACTCCACCACTAACCTGTCATAATATACAATCGTTTTTTCAACTAGTTTTCTAACCAGTTTATCATCAAACTCCGTAATATCACCCGTTTGCGTGTTAAGAAAGTCAGTCATTTCAGCAATCCGATCCCGCTTATCTTGGCGGAGAGCGTTTCTCGTGAGGATTTCTTGCCTCAAATCCCGTAACCGGTAAATCTCATTGACAATATTATCATAGCTTTCCTTTGAATTTGCCTTTTGGATCAACTCGGTTTGGAGTTCTTCCAGCCTTTTATCAATATCTGCTGTACTTTCATCCAAGTCCTCGCTTAATACGGTTTCAATATTCTTTTTCAGTATAGCCAGAAAAGAGTTTTTTCCAGTCTGTAATTGTAAAAGTGCGCCAGACTTGCTCTGTTTTAAGGTCGTTTAGCAATTCTGTCATCAGAAGCTCCGCAACCTTTTGTACCGCGGTGTGTCCTAATTCTTCTTTTCGTGTATATATGGCAGGAACCTGGCCGATGGTGCGGATTTCAAGGTTTTCTTATACAGCTCCATAGCCGCCGCGGTAAACTCGTTGCCATATTCCTCAAGCATCTCGGGCGTACCGTAGTCTTGAGTAATCATATCGGTATATGTAACACAGATGCGCTGCCACGATTCTTCCGCGCCGTTTAGTTCGCACAACAGAAGCAAATAGGGCTGGCCTGCGCTGCTCCACTCAGTCAGCCAGCCGTCTTCCATCCGCATACCTCCGGCAAGAGCCACCTTGTTGGCGTTTTCCGGAAGCAGACGGTATTCCAGCAGCCACATTTCGATAACCTTAGTCAGGGATGCAGTGCCGGTATTCATACGGGTCATTGCCGTAATCTTCGCATCGGTTATATTGTAGCCAAGGCTGTTGTAATACTCTATCTGTTTGCGCATATAGTCTACAGCGTAATCCCTGACCGGCTGGGGAACATCGGCCGCCGCATCCCAGCGGATATCAGTCGAATTTATATCCGCGGCTTCACCGTTAAAATCACTTATTTTCTCTAATCTAAACAGCCAGCGAATGTGACGGGTTTCATCGTTGTCATACCCTAAAGCAAATAGCACATCCCCGTCCTTAAGCTGCATCACCAAATAAAATGTCTTAATATCATCATCTTTTTTATCTGCACGATAAATCAATTTCGTTTTATTAATTGCTTCACGAACATTATCAGATGGTGAATGGAATAGTGCCGACAATTCCTGTCTGCTTATTTCACAGGGATACAATCCACCATGCATGATCCAATCTTTATCGGTGATCTCTTTACTGTAAAGTTTATAGTCGGATGAAATGCTGTACTGAGGTACAGTATCCAATGTATAGCTAAAAGAATACATGGGTGCATCGTAGAGAATTTCTTTAACGCGATAGGATGAACCGTTGAATGATGCCGAAGACTTGGGGTTTGCCGCTAGTCCTATTGCAACTGCCGCCACAATAATAATTGAGAAAAATATTATCCAAAACCCTGGCTTCCTGTAGTTTAAAACATTTTTTATTCTCCCTTTTACATTCCCCTCGCCAAAAGCAAGCGGGCTTCCATTTAAAATATGCCTTCCGGTAGCAAGAGATAATAACGTATTAGCATAAGGCTTTTTAATATCTTCATCCATTACTTTCAATACTCTTTCGTCACAGGATAGTTCCATATCTGTACTCATCAACACGAACGCTATCCACACCAGGGGGTTAAACCAATGGATGGACACTATTAAGAATGCTATTATCTTTATGATATGGTCTTTCCGATGGATATGAGTCTGTTCGTGTATCAGGATGTAATTCTGTTCCTCTTTGCTCAATCCAACCGGTAAATATATCTTAGGTCTTACCAATCCAAGCACAAATGGTGTTTGCAAATTATGAACTTGGAAGATGTTTTTCTCTATTAATTGCGCACTTTTAAGCTGTCTTTTTAAGATTAAAATAGATACAAGACTATAAACGAGCAAAGCTATTATGCCAAAAACCCAGATGTATGCCCCTATTTCTACATAAATCTGAAATGGATTTGCACTTGCCCCAGCAGTCGGTGCAGGAAGTGATTGACTTACAAATGGATCAACAGCCTCTATCCTACTGTTAATCTGTGGAGTTTGCTGATAAATAATATCATGGGGGATTGGTACAGCATTCGCATTCCGAGGTATAAGACTAAACATGCTTTCAAAGGAAAATGGAATTATAAGCCGAAATGCAACCACACCCCATAATACATAGGAGATCACTTTTGGGGCTTTTTTGAGTAATAGTCTGACAAGCATCACAAAAAGGATTACATAGCTTGCCGTAAGGCTCATATTTAAAACAGTAAGAAATAATTCACTCATGGCTACACCTCCTTGTGCTCGTCAATCAATCTTTTCAACTCTTCAGCCTGATGTTTGCTTAATTTTTTACCGCTGATAAAAGCTGTTAAAAACTTCGGCAAAGACCCTCCAAAGGTGTCCTCAACAAAACGTATGCTTTGCTTGGCGTAATATTCATCCCTTGTGATTAGAGATGAAACTACGGCATTTTCATTTTGAAAAATGCCCTTTTCACATAACTTCTTTAGAACTGTATATGTCGTAGACTTTTTCCAATTCATTTCTTTTTCACATAGCTTCACGAGATCGCCAGAACCCATCGGTTCGTTCTGCCAAATTAATTCTGCAAATTTTTCTTCACTCTCTGTAAGTTTATATTCCTTCATGATAACACCTCCTTGGTCTATACGATATCGACCTTGTATTGTAAGTCTATACCCTATAGACTAAGATGTCAATGGGTATTAAAAAAAGTATTAGTAATATTTTTAATTCCTCATTTGAAAAAGTAAATTCCACCCCAAAAAAGCATAGAGCGGAATTTAGTTTTGCAAAGACAGATAAAAAGATATAGTGGAATTAAGTTTTGCAAAAAAGTTATGATGTATTAGGGTGGTGCCTCTTAGGGAGGTACATATGAGCAAAAACAAGCATTTGACTTTGGAAGGAAGGATTACTATTGAGCAGAAGTTAAAGGAACAGGGATCTTTTAATGAGATTGCCCGTGAGCTTGGCAAAGATCCGACAACAATTGCAAAGGAAATAAAGAATCATATTCTATTCCAACGAAGCGGTTGCTATGGGAAACCCTTCAATGACTGTCTGTATAGGAAAGACTGTGGAATTCGCCATCTTTGTAGTAGTCGAAGATGTAAACGCCTATGTACCGGTTGCTTTTCTCATCCTTGTTCAACACTATGTTTCAATTATCATCAGGAAATATGTAAGATGCTTTCAAAGCCTCCATATGTCTGTAACGGTTGTCCGAAAAAAAGAACTTGTACATTGGAAAAACGGATTTACTCTGCTGCACGTGCCCAAAAGGAATATGAGGCAGTTCGTTCTGAATCACGGCAAGGCATACAGCTTACCGAGGAAGATGCTTTGAGGCTGGATTCTCTAATCAGCCCTCTCATCAGAAAGGGGCAGTCACTCCACCACATATGTATTAGTCATCTGGATGAAATCATGCTTAATGAACGCACCCTTTACAATTATGTGGATAAAGGTCTCTTTTCAGCCAGAAACATTGATATGCCCCGTGTAGTACG
>ENA-OWOZ01003308-OWOZ01003308.1-bioreactor-metagenome-genome-assembly--contig:-NODE-3308-length-10685-cov-2.886124_pt1 | contig 10685 bp, 7 predicted proteins | sample MGYA00238140_ERZ651804 | MGnify/ENA primary metagenome ERZ651804 (study PRJEB26910, sample SAMN07631232) | bioreactor metagenome | isolation source: Switchgrass digestor | place: USA: Dartmouth... | reverse complement strand
CAAGGCTTTCGGAGCTGAGGGCATAAATGTTTGCAAACCGGAAGAGGTGGATGATGCGTTAAAAACAGCACTTTCTTCCAAAGACAGACCGGTGCTCATAAATTTTGAAATAGATATGGATGAAAAGGTTTTTCCTATAGTACCTCCAGGAGCTCCCATCAACGAGCTCATAGATGAGTAGAATTAAAATGCCCTTGTATGAAAGTGTGAAACCTTGAAAAGGTGAAACTATAAAAACTGCAGCTATATAAGCCTATAGCTGCTTTTTTGTTTGGGGCAAAGGTTTTTATATAAGTCGCTGGAGCAAAATATTATAGGGAATATATGGGATAAAATTTCGAATCACTTTTCAAACTCATATATTTATGATATATTATTTGTGTTGGCAAATCTTTTATAAATTGAGCGGTTGTTCACTAAAATACCTCTTGATATCTTTTGTCCCCGAAAAACGGTTTAGACAATAGTTCTGTTTTGCATTCACTTTTTCAGGTACACGTCTCAGAAGTAAATCAAAGAACTCATAGTGTAAGGCATATTAAAATGTCATCCTACACGAATAGGGGGTATAAAAATGAAAGATATCCAAAAAAGGATCGGTGATGCAGGCATTGTTCCGGTCATCAAGATAAACAATCCTGATAAGGCTGTGCCTTTGGCAAAAGCGCTTTACGATGGAGGTTTGCCGATAGCGGAGATAACTTTCAGGACATCGCATGCAAAAGAGGCAATAGCCAGAATTACTGCTGAAGTTCCTGAAATGCTGGTGGGTGCGGGAACGGTGCTTACAATCGATCAGGTGGATGCTGCCATAGAAGCCGGTGCCAAGTTTATTGTAAGCCCCGGTTTCAACCAGGACGTTGTCAGACATTGTATAGACCGTGGAATTACTGTCACTCCGGGATGTGTTACTCCTTCTGACATAGAAAGAGCCATTTCCTTTGGGGTGGATGTTGTTAAGTTCTTCCCGGCGGAAGCATATGGGGGAGTGAAAACAATAAAAGCCTTGTCGGCGCCTTATCCGGGTATAAAATTCATACCCACCGGAGGAATCGATTCATCCAATCTCATCTCATACCTTTCTCATGAAAAGGTTCTTGCCTGCGGCGGAAGCTGGATGGTCAAAGAAGAATTCATAAACAACGGAGAATTTGATAAAATTAAAAGCCTTGTAAAAGAAGCTGTTGTTGTTATGCTGGGTTTTGAAGCCGCACATATAGGCATCAATATGCTAAGCGCAGAAGAAGCCGGTGAGGTGGCAGGAGCTTTTGAAAGGACTTTTGGATTAAAAGTAAAGGAAGGCAACAGTTCATTTTTTGCAGGACCTAATATAGAGGTTATGAAATCACCATTCCTTGGGATGCATGGACATATCGCCATCGCTACAAATTCTGTGGCAAGAGCGGTGAGCTATCTCAAAAGGCAAGGTGTGGAATTTATGGACAACACGGCTAAATATGATGAAAAGGGCAACCTGCAATCAATCTACTTGAAAAAGGATGCAGGTGGGTTTGCAATACACCTGGTCCAGAAGAAATGAGGAGGTATGGGTATGGCAAAAGTAGTTACGTTTGGGGAGATAATGTTAAGACTGGCTCCTCCGGGATATTTAAGGTTTGTTCAGGCAGACAGCTTCGAAGCGACATATGGCGGTGGTGAAGCGAATGTAGCGGTATCTCTGGCCAATTTCGGAGTGGACGCCGCCTTTGTAACAAAGCTGCCAAAGCATGAAATCGGCCAAGCTGCCGTAAACTCTCTTCGCAGATTTGGTGTGGATACTTCATGGATAGTCCGGGGAGGGGACAGGTTAGGAATATATTTTATTGAAAAAGGAGCGTCACAAAGGCCTTCCAAGGTTATATACGATAGGGCCGGTTCTTCCATTGCCACAGCTCAGAAGGAAGATTTTGACTGGGATAAAATCTTCGAAGGAGCTGAGTGGTTCCATTTTACGGGAATAACTCCCGCCCTCGGACCAAATGTTGCCGGCATATGCGTGGAAGCCTGCAAAACTGCAAAAGAAAAAGGCATCACCATAAGCTGCGACCTGAACTACCGCAAGAAACTATGGACAAGAGAGCAGGCCGGCAGGACCATGTCAGAGCTGATGAAGTATGTGGATGTGTGCATTGCCAATGAAGAAGATGCGGAAATGGTATTTGGAATTCGTGCGGAAGATACGGATATTTCCGGTGGAAAGCTCAGCCATGAGGGATACAGCAAAGTAGCCCGGAAGCTGGCCGATACTTTTAATTTGTCCAAGGTGGCTATTACATTGAGAAGCTCCATTTCTGCCAGTGACAACAATTGGGCAGCCATGCTCTATGACGGAAAAGAGTGCTTTTTCTCGAAAACCTATCCTGTGCATATTGTTGACAGGGTAGGCGGAGGCGACAGCTTCGGTGCGGGCCTCATATACGGCCTTCTTAAGGGCATGTCCGCTATAGAAGCCCTGGAGTTTGCGGTTGCCGCCAGCTGTCTTAAACACTCCATTGAAGGGGACTTTAACCATGTATCGGTGGATGAAGTCAAATCCCTTGCAGGAGGCGACGGTTCCGGCAGAGTACAGCGTTAATGTGCAAGCCGTTGAATTCTTTCCGGAGATGACCGGCAGCAGCAAAATGCTTGTGGAAATTTTAGAAATATATTAAAAAATTGCATATTAAATAAAAATTGGTTTGAATTCAGCTAATGGAAATGGATGATTATTGTACCGGCAGGATATAAAGCACATGCATTATTGCATAAAACAACCGGATTTGCTTGTTCACAGTGAACTTCTGTATTATGGGTCATTACAGCCGTTTGCACGTACTCTTGTGTCCTGTAGCGCAGGCTCAGGGCAGCGAAATCTTTCTACATAATCAATGTGTCCGCTGTTAGCTGAATTCATTCCTATATTTATTTAGTTGATGGCGCAAATTGGCAATCCCTCAAAAACAGCATAGTATCATAATGTATATTTCATAGCGCAAACTTCGTGAATTTTTCGATAACTGAGTTGATTTGTTATTTTTTGTTAGCATTTTTTATTGCCGGGTAATGCTTCAATTTTATAGATTATATAGAGTGCAATTCATAGATAATATAGAGTGAAATCATCTTACAAATCTGATCCGGTATAGAAAAGCCTTTCCTTTAGCGGGTTCATGGTCTTGAAACCAGTCTCATTGGTTCCTGTAGCTGTTGGGCGTTTTACCGTACTCTTTTTTAAAGCTCCGGATAAAACTGCTGGAATCATAAAAACCTGCCTTTATGGCAATCTGCTCAATGGAAAGCTCTCTGTCCGCCAGCAGAGATTTTGCGTAAGATAACTTGTTGAGGAGTATATATTGCTTTGGGCTGTAACCGGTAAGCTCCTTAAAGGAATGAGTCAGATAATAGACATTGATGTAGAACTTGTTTGCCAGATCAGAAACCTTCAAATCCTCCCTGAAGTTTTGATCAATATACTGCTGAACCGCATAAACTTCAGCTTTGATATGCTTTTCGGGAATGGGAAACTGATCCTTGTTTGCCCTGTACAGTTGGACAAGCAGGTCTTTGATCTGGTAGTAAATTATATCCTCGCTGAAGGAATCCCTGTTTTGGTATTCATGAATTATACGCTTCATTATCTCTTCAGTATTTTCCGGAGCATCCATGTGATGAATGAAATTTTCAGGCCTGTTTTTAAAAACGGAAAGGAGTTTTTGATCCATGATATATCTGTCCAGCTTGTCGGAGGAGATTATTACATAATAGCGCTCGTATACGGGAGATAAAATTCTTATGGAATGCTCCTCCAGCTTGCTGATAAATACCAGCTTGTTTTCAGGGATATCATAACTTTTTTTGTTGATTACGAGGTTTATTGTCCCCTTCTTTATGAATATCATTTCATAGGACATATGAAAATGCTGAGTGTAAGGAGTTATCCTGTCATTATAGCGGCATTGCAGCACGATAAAATTTTTGGATACATCTGACATTTCACACCTCATAAAAAGCAAATTTTTCATATTAAAAAACAAATAGGCAATACTTCATGCGCTAATTAGATTATATCATAAATACTGTAATACTGTAAAACTGAATGCAAAACCAAAAAATGATGAATGAGGTATCGGATGTGAACACAAAAAGATTTGCCTACAAATCTATGGATGATTTACAATCTGCCCTTAAGGATTTAAGGGTGGAATTACCGCTCGATGACGATGTAAAAATTCTATCGGAAAGTATTTCCGTGAAAGGAAGGAAAATTGCCAACAGAATTGCCGTCCAACCGATGGAAGGAGCTGATGGGAATCTGGACGGCACTCCCGGTGAGCTTACAAAACGCAGATACGAGAGATTTGCAAAAGGCGGCTCCGGCCTGATATGGTTTGAGGCTGTTGCCGTACAGCATGAAGGAAGAGCAAATCCCAGACAGCTGATGCTGGATGAAAAGAATGCCGACAAGTTCCGGGAGATAGTCGAAAATATCAAAGAAATCTGCATTAAAACCAATGGGTTTGAACCTGTAGTGATAATGCAGCTTACACATTCCGGAAGGCAATCACGACCTGACGGCACCCCCAGACCAGTGATTGCATGCAACAAACCTTTATTCGAGAAGGACAAACCTATAAGCCAGGAAAGCATTATCAGTGATGATGAGCTGAAAAGACTGGAAATCAAAATGGGAAATGCAGCAAGAATTGCAGAAAGCATAGGCTTTGACGGAGTTGACATCAAAGCGTGTCATGGATATTTGAACAATGAGCTGCTGTCTGCATACCAGCGAAAGGGTGAATACGGCGGAAGCTTTGAAAACCGGATCAGGTTTATGGTAAATAGTGTGGCAAATGCTATGGCCAACACATCCTCCGAATTTATAGTAACTTCAAGACTAAATGTATATGACGGGTTTCCATACCCTTACGGTTTTGGCGTAAATGAAAGGGACGGACTGGAACCGGATATGACCGAACCTCTTAAGCTGATTGACATATTGCACAACAAAATGGGAATGGGTATGATAGACATCACCATAGGAAATCCTTATGTGAACCCGCACGTGAACCGGCCTTCCGACTTTACTGCATACGAATGTTCCGAACATCCGCTAAAAGGAGTGGAAAGGCTCGTAAACTGTGCCAAAGCAGTGCAAAGGCAATTCAAGGATCTGGTGGTGATAGGTTCGGGACTGACATACTTAAGGCAGTTTTCTCCCCATCTTGCAGCCGGAGCAATCAAAAACCGGTACTTCTCCATAGCAGGCTTTGGCAGGATGTCCTTTGCATATCCCAACTTTGCCAATGATATCCTGAAAAACGGCTATCTGGCCCCTGAGAAGTGCTGCATTACTTGCGGAAAGTGCACCCAATTGATGAGAACATCCGGAAATGCAGGTTGTGTAATAAGGGATGGGATATATGCAGAATTTTTCAAAGCTTTGAAGTTAGCAGTAAAATAAAAGCCACTTCAACAATAGTTTGCTGTTTTCATAGCTGCATGAAATTGGCAGCGGTTAAATACTTAAAATTGCAGCCCATATGTCGAAATCTTTGGTATAATGGTTGCAAAATCATTAGCAACACTCACCTTAGCCATAAGGTGAAGGTATGCTTCACACAGTATACTGAACCGGTGTGTCAGACAGCTTTTGAAAAGAGCAATGCAGAAATCGGGAGGTATCAGTCATGTTAAAAGGACTCTATATTCTGGACAGGTTGGCGTTTGAAAAAATATACGGACCTGAAGAGCAATCCGACATAAGCAAAATGGTAGATATTTATGCCGCGCCTCAAACAAGAGATTCCATAAAGGAGCATCCTGAAATCCTTAAAGAAGCAGATGTTATTTTTTCAGGATGGGGAGCGCCGGTAATGGACGGAGAATTTCTTAAATACGCACCCAAGCTTAAAGCAGTATTTTATGGTGCCGGCTCAATCAAATATTTCACCGGGGATGAATTCTGGGATAGGGGCATACTGGTCACCAGCGCATACGCAGCCAATGCCATTCCGGTGGCTGAATATGCTTTATCCCAGATACTTTTCTGCCTGAAACGCGGATGGTATTACGCTCTTTCAGTGAAGCAGCAGGGTAGATATATTCCCCACAGCACCGTACCAGGCGCCTATGGCACCACTGTTGGGATAATATCGTTAGGCATGGTGGGGCGTCGTGTGTGTGAGCTTCTCAAACCTTTTGATGTAAAGGTCATCGCTTATGATCCCTATGTGCGGAAAGAAACAGCTGATGAACTTGGAGTTGAATTATGTTCTCTGGATGAGATTTTCTTAAGATCCGATGTGGTGTCACTGCACACTCCATGGCTTAAGGAGACGGAGAAAATGATAAAAGGAAAACACTTCATGATGATGAAATCCGGTGCTTCTTTTATAAATACTGCAAGAGGTGCTGTTGTGCATGAAGAGGAAATGATAGAAGTTCTTGCGAAAAGGCAGGATTTGCAAGCAGTTCTGGATGTGACATGGCCTGAGCCGCCTAAAGTGGGATCTCCCCTGTATACGCTGCCAAACGTGGTTTTAACTCCCCATATTGCCGGTTCCATGGATGGCGAATGTCGAAGGATGGGTAGGTATATGGTAGATGAGCTTAAGCGTTATATAAATGGGGAACCACTGAAATGGTCAATTACCAAGGAAAAGGCTGCAATTTTGGCATAAGAAGGCTGATACCGTGCCATTTCAAGGGTTTGAATTATTTAGTGCATGCACAATATTCTTGATTTAATGCCATTAAAAGCAAATTTTGCATATATTAAAGCAATTAGATAATACCGAACAAGCCGGGCAAATTGTATGATATATATATGCAGATTTGAATCTTACCGAACGTAAATATTTAAAATTCGTGCTTGAAGCTTCAAGCTGATGTTAAATAAAACTCTACCCGGCGGTAAAACTGGATTTTCACTTTAGCAAATACTCAACAAGGTATTCTTTCCTACTTGAATGAGAGCTTAAATCGACGCAAAATATAATGACAGCCTTATTCGGAAGGGCTGCCCCCACCGAATCCCTAGGTAAAATGAATTTACTGCCGCCGGTATCTTTATGAAAATGTCATAATAAATCAAAATCCCTCTTAAACTTTTGCTTACTGAAGTGTGGGATGAGCTGAGAGGAGCATGATATGGCAAAAAAAATCGCGATTGTTACAGGTTCAAGGCGAGGAATAGGATTGGGCATTGCGAAGGAATTAGCGCGCAATGGCTATACAGTTGTTATTTCAGCTACTGCTGACGAAGTACAAGCGTCCCCACTAATGGACAGCCTGCATGCAGATGGGCTGTCGACGGAGTACATACGGTGCGATGTTTCCAATAAACAGGACAGGGACAACTTATTTTCCCTAGTCATGGAAAAATACGAGCGCATCGATGTCCTGGTGAATAATGCCGGTGTCGCGCCTTTAAAGAGGGAGGACATTTTGATGGCTTCGGAAGAAGATTTTGACCGTTCAATAAACATAAATCTGAAAGCCACATATTTTATGTGTCAGAAGGCGGCAAACCTCATGATAAAGGCAATGCAATCGGGGCTTGAGGATTACCATCCCCGCATAATAAACATCGGGTCCATTTCCGCTTACACTTCTTCACCGGAAAGAAGCAGCTACTGCATATCAAAAGCCGGTGTTTCCATGGTGACCCAGTTGTTTGCAGACCGGCTGGCCGAATACAATATACCTGTATTTGAGGTCAGACCAGGCATCATACTGACCGATATGACATCAGTGGTAAAAGGCAAATATGAAAAGCTGATCGCGGAAGGAATTACTCCGATAAAGCGTTTCGGAATGCCGGAAGACGTAGCAAAATGTGTTATGGCAGCCTGCTCAGGAATGCTGGATTTCGCTACCGGACAGGTGATAAATGCAGACGGTGGCTTTCACATAAGAAGGTTATGAGGAGATTGTAATGAAAAGATTCAATATAGCATCCCAAAACATATGTGTTTTTTCCGTAGATACAGCAGTGATTGGCACCGGGTGTGCCGGCTTCAATGCTGCAGATACCTTGTATGATCTTGGGAAAAGAGATATAGCCGTCATAACCGAAGGGATCAATATGGGTACCTCAAGGAACACCGGCAGCGATAAGCAGACATATTATAAGCTTGCATTGGCATCCGACTGCCGGGACAGCATATATGACCTGGCAAAAGACCTTTTTGACGGCGGAGGTGTCAACGGGGACACAGCTTTGGCAGAAGCTGCAGGATCCGTTCGGGCATTCATGAAGCTGGTAAACTTAGGAGTTCCCTTTCCTACAAATAAATACGGGGAATACGTCGGATATCAAACAGACCATGACAGCAAGCAAAGAGCCACCTCCTGCGGACCCCTGACATCAAAAATAATGACGGAAAAGCTGGAGCAATCGGTAAAATCAAAAGGCATTAAAATATATGACAGGATGCAGGTGGTAAACTATATCGTAGAGGACAATGCCATAAAAGGAATCATCGCCATAGACAAGGACAGAATTTCAGAAACGGACATGGGGCTTACGGTTTTTATCGTGAACCATGTCATAGCTGCAACCGGAGGGCCGGCAGGAGTATACTACAATACGGTTTATCCCTTGAGTCAGACGGGAAGCAGCGGTATCCTGCTGGAAGCCGGAGCGAAGGCTGTAAATTTAAATGAATGGCAGTACGGCATTGCATCTACGAAATTCCGATGGAATGTTTCCGGAACATACCAGCAGGTTCTGCCTCGGTATGTGTCGATTGATAAATACGGGAATGAAAGGGAGTTGCTGCTCGATTATTTTGATTCCCCGCAACAGGCATTGGACATGGTATTCCTGAAGGGATACCAGTGGCCATTTGACGTAAGAAAGATTGAAGGTTCCTCCATCATTGACATCATCATACATCACGAAATATATAGCAAGGGAAACAGGGTCCTGATGGATTTCAGAAAAGATCCGACAGGACTGGAAAATGGTTTTGACGGTCTTAGTGAAGCTGCTATGCAATATCTGAAAAATTCCCATGCTCTTGTGCCAACTCCTATAAAACGCTTGGAAATAATGAACAAAAAGGCAATTGAGCTATATGCATCCCATGGTATTGATTTATACAACGAAATGCTTGAGGTATCAGTCTGTGCCCAACATAACAACGGCGGTGTAGCGGTAGACTTGAACTGGGAAAGCAGTATAAAAGGCTTATATGTTGTCGGAGAAGCCGCAGGAACCTTTGGGGTATACAGGCCTGGCGGATCTGCTCTTAATTCGACACAAGTAGGTTCTATGAGAGCAGCGCAGCATATCGCAGGTTTGCCTGAGAAACGGCTTTTATCGCCGGATGAGTTCATTGCACAGTTTAAAACGGTTATCGAAGCTTTTGCAAGCAGGCTGGAGCAGTTGGTGAATAAGGGGAGAGAGTGCGATATAGCCGGCAAAAGAACCAGCCTGCAGAAAAAAATGAGCGAAATTGCCGCCCATGTTAGGGACCTCGATAAGGTAAAAGAATATGTCCCTGAGCTGGAAAAGGAACTGTCGGGCTTTTACGAAAGGATTAGTGTCCGAAGCTACAGGCAGATACCCCAGGCGTTAAGACTCAGGGATATCATGATAACGCAGATGGCAATCCTTTCTGCTGTGAAAACCTGCGCAGAAGTGATGGGAAGCAGGGGCTCGGCTATAGTGCTGAGCGAGAAAGGAAAGCCTGTGCATAACAAAATTCCATATATCCGCTATGACACCAGAGAAAATGATTTTAAGGACAGTCTCATAACTACTGACTTTTATGAAAACAAGGCAGTTTCATCGGTGGAAAAAGTACGGCCTTTACCCAGGACAAGGGATTGGTTTGAAAACGTCTGGAAGGAGTATTCCGGGTAAATGGTAAATCCATGTTAATTGCGTATTGACAAGCTGCTTTGTGGCTTTGAACATAGATCTCTCGAGCCTTTGGGCTTTTGAGCATAAATTTATTTTCAAAAAGGAGGAGATTGTCAATGAAAAGAAGGTTATTATCAGTCCTTTTAGTGGTAGTCATGCTTGCAGCTTTAGTAATGTCGGGATGCTCCGGCGATAAAGGTTCGTCAGGAACACCTACTACATCTACTGATAAATCCTCAACAGAGCAAAAAACAACAGAATCCACATTTACCGGATACCCGATGAACAAGAAGGACACTAAACTCACATGGTGGGTTGGAACAGGCTACACTCTTAATGAGGCCTTTGCTTCATATGAGGAATCGCCATTTCACATGGGTCTTATGGATCAGACCGGCGTCACCATCGAGTGGCAGTTTCCCACAGCCGGAACAGATCCGAATCAGGCATTCAATCTGATGCTGGCCAGCGAAGATCTGCCGGATATCATTTTTTATAGCGTCATGTCGGATATAGAGCGCTATATGGAGGAAGGCATTGTCCGAGACTTGACAGACTACATGGAGGCTTACTCACCGGCTTATTACAAATTCCTGAAATCCAACGAAATCTATGACAAGTTCATGAAGACAGACAGCGGTAAATACTATGGTTATGGCTTCTTCAGGGAAGACGGCGGCTGGAATGATACTTACCTGGGTCCGGTAATCCGCAAGGATTGGCTGGATGCTCTGGGACTTGAAGCCCCAAAGACCATATCTGACTGGGATAAAGTTATTCGGGCGTTCAAAGACAAATATGGCGCAGTCTTAAGCTTTGCATGGAGCCGCTTCAA
>ENA-OWOZ01003294-OWOZ01003294.1-bioreactor-metagenome-genome-assembly--contig:-NODE-3294-length-10756-cov-3.145987_pt1 | contig 10756 bp, 10 predicted proteins | sample MGYA00238140_ERZ651804 | MGnify/ENA primary metagenome ERZ651804 (study PRJEB26910, sample SAMN07631232) | bioreactor metagenome | isolation source: Switchgrass digestor | place: USA: Dartmouth... | reverse complement strand
CTCCCTATGGAGCCGGCAACAACCACAACACCTGGTATGCAGCTTCTATCATTGATTCAAGAGGCAAGGAAATTCCTTATGCAGACAGGGATGGAAACATACTAGAGGATGTGAAGGACAGGTTCAGACCTGCCAAAGGCCAGAAGTTTTTCATGAAGGGAGGAGGCATTGACTTCCCCAAATATGAAATAGAAGGGCCTGAGACTCTACCTTTTTCAAAGATGATAGAGGAAGGCTACAAGCTTCCTTTTTACGCAGATTTGACTAAATTACCGGAAGAAGAGAGAAAAGTCATCTGGGGTATGATGGTAGGTGAAGAAGGCAAGACCAAGGTACCTATATACGGAAACTATACTAAAGCAGGTTTTGATCCCAGTAAACATGTATTGCAGTGCTACGGAACCGGATGGACTTCTGCCAGTTTCTTACCTCAGGAGAGGCAGTTATTCGGTTTACCGGGGGGCTTCTTCAATGACTGGACATTGAGTACTAATATTGAAGGCTTGTATGCTGCCGGAGATGCACTCTATGCTTCGGATTGCTATGGGCATGCAGCTGCTACAGGATATTATGCAGGAAGACACGCTGCCAAATATGCAGCAGTCAATGAGCTGAAGAAGTGGGACATACAGCAAATTGAGGAGGAGAAAAACAGAGTATATGCGCCATTGAAAAATGATCCTGACATGAGTATTGGTTGGAAGGAACTAAATATGGCTATAGCTAAGACCATGCAGAATTATTGCGGTGAAGTTAAATATGATGATTTATTGAAGGTGGGATTATCCAGGCTTAAGGAATATGAAGAAAAGATAGTACCCCAGACCTTTGCATATAATCCCCATGAGTTGACAAGGCTTCTGGAGGTATTTGATATACTTACAGTATCTCAAATAATAATAGAGGCTTCGCTGGCAAGGAAAATAAGTATGAAGCCCTTGTATTTTAAAAGAGGAGACAGCATAGAAGATGAATCCTCAAAAGACAAACTTATAGTCATAAGACAATCCAATGGAAAAGCTGTTACAAGGGAAGTAGCTGTTGACTATTTCGGTGATTTGAAGGAGAATTATGAAAAGTATAATCAAGATTATATAAGGGGTGATAGGTAATGAGAGAAATGCCTGCAGCGAATCCAATAATTTTTGATAGCAGCAAATGCATAGGCTGCAATAGATGTATGGAGATATGCCAGGTGGACATATTTCTTCCAAATCCGGAGAAAGGCAAACATCCTATAGTTGCCTATCCCGGCGAGTGCTGGTATTGCGGCTGCTGCGTAATGGAGTGTCCCGTAGAGGATGCTATAAAGCTTCGCCATCCCCTTATGAATAGAGTTCACTGGATAGACAAAAAGCTTTTGATGAAGCAGGATAATGAATGATTTGAGAGGTGAAAAAAATGTTGCTGAAGGATTTAACCCAAGTATTCGGTGTAAGCGGTTATGAGAAGGAAACAAGAGAGTATATAAAGGATATTGTTAAGGATTATGCAGATGAAATCATGGTGGATGCCATAGGCAATCTGATTGTTTACAAGAAAGGTTCTGGTGAGGATAAGAAAAAAATAATGGCTGCTGCCCATATGGATGAGATTGGGCTTCAAGTTACCAAGATAGAGTCCTCAGGTCTCATAAAAGTCAAGACCTTGGGATTTTTATGGGCTGAAACCACATATATGAGCAGGGTTAGATTTAGAAACGGTGTAATAGGAATCGTTAACAGCACCACTCCTATGGAAAATGTAAAAGGAGATTTCACAAAGCTCTGCGTAGATATTGGTGCCAAATCCAAAGAAGAAGCCATGGAATTTGTAAAGGTAGGAGATGTGGCAAGCTATATAGGCCACTATGCGGAGCTTAAGGGAAATAACATAACCGCGAAGGCTCTTGACAACAGGGCTGGCTGTTATGTAATGATTAAAGCTCTCATGGAGATGGGAACGCCCTATAATGATGTATACCTTGTTTTTACCGTACAGGAGGAGTTGGGTTGCAGAGGAGCAAAGGTTGCGGCCCAGAGGTTACAGCCGGATATAGGTATAGCTGTGGATATTACGCCTGCTCATGATTATCCCTGTGACTTGGAAGGAAGCAATGCCTTAGGAGAAGGAACAGGCATAAAGGTATCAGATCCATCTGTTATATGTGACGAGTATCTGGTAAGCGAGATGGTGAAATGCTGTGAGGAAAATGATATAAAATATCAATATGATGTAATAGCCAAAGGAGGCACAGATGCCAGCTCAATAAATCTATCCAATTATGGTGTAAGAGCCAGTGGCATATCAATAGTAACCCGATATCCCCATGGTCCTAACAGCATGGTGAACATGGGCGATGTGGAGGCTTCCATAAAGCTATTAAGCAAGTATGTGAACAGAAAGTTTGAATTTTAATAGAATAATAATTTAATTCACCCCCCTGAGCCGGAGCAATTTTGCTTCGGTTTTTATTTTGGCTTCAGATAATTGTATATATATTCATATTTTTGTTATATACATTGACTAGTATGAATATATTTTTGTGAGGGCAAGTCTAAATTCAAATATATTTTAATAAAAATGGGGGGTATATTATGAGGTCAAAACTAGCATTATTGCTTGCCGTTGTATTTTTAATGGCTTCTTTACTTATGGGCTGTGGAGCACAACAACCCGGACCAACTGAAACTCAGGAAGAGGCAGAAACACCGGCAGAGACTGAGCAACCAGCAGCGGTTGAAACTGTTAAAATTGGCGCCATACTGCCTTTGACAGGCGGTGCTGCTGCTACAGGAGTTAAGCTGCAAGCAGCTATGGAGGTTGCACAGGATATTATAAACGGAGAATATCCTGAACTAGCAAAAGTTCCTTTAGCCAAAGAAACGGGATTGCCAAATCTAGGCAATGCCAAACTTGAGATTGTGTTTGCAGACCATCAGGGGAATCCTGAAATGGCCAAATCTGAAGCTGAAAGGCTCATAGAGCAAGGAGTAGCAGGATTGGTTGGCTCATATCAGAGTTCTTGTACAAAACCTGCCAGCCAGGCAGCAGAACAATATGGGGTACCCTTTGTTGCCGGATCCTCATCATCAGCAGCCTTGACAGAGAGAGGACTTAACTATTTTGTGAGAGTTGCTCCCAATGATGATATAGAAACAGCAATGTTCTTTGACTATTTGATACATCTCAATGAGAAGTACAATGCAGGAGTTAAGACAGTAGCTGTTGCTTACATAGACAATGAATTTGGAGTTCACGCTAAAGAAATGGTAGAAAAGTGGGTTAAAGAGAAATATGGAGCTCTTGGTTTTGAATTAGTAGGCGTTGTACCCTATGCAGTGGATGTAACAAATGTTGACACAGAGGTACAGCAGATTAAGAGCCTCAATGCAGATGCAATTTTTCACGCTTCCTATATTGCTGATATAACCATGTTTGTAAATAAATATAAGGAGTTTAAGGTTAATCCAAAGGCAGTGCTAAACTACTGTGGAGGATTCCAGGATACTCAGTTTGTAGTAAATCTAGGCAATGACGGGGATTATTTTGCTGGTGGTGCAGCCTTCTCCGCTGATAAACTGGGTGATATGCCAGAACTTGCTGCTATAAACAAAATGTATAAAGCAAAGACAGGTGCGGACTTAGACGGACCTGCCTTAGAGGAATTCGCATCAGTACTGGTACTTGCTGAAGCCATCAATATGGCAGGTAATCTTGATGGAGATGCCATAATTGATGTCATCAAGAAGACAGAATTCAAAGCTCCTTATTTTGCTACAGGTGCCATTAAATTTGATGCTAAAGGACAGAATGAGATATTGGCTTCCTATGTTGTACAGACTCAAAACAAGGAATACCGAGCAGTGTATCCTGTTGAAATAGCTACTGTAGAGCCTGTTGCCCCTATTCCTCAATGGGATAAAAGGTAATAAATGAAGCCAGTGGGTATCAATGAGCCATTAAGTTCAGCATGGAATTGGTAACATTCAGAGGGTGTTTAATCACCCTCTGAATGAAGTCTCATTCAATAATTAGAAGGAGAAGAGCTTATGATAATAGGACAGATAATAGCTAATGGAATACTGATGGGATTTATATATGCTTTAGTATCTGTAGGGCTGACCCTTACCTGGGGTGTTATGGATATAATCAATTTTGCCCATGGTGAGTTTTTAATGATCAGCATGTATACAGCCTTTTGGATGTTTTCGCTTTTCGCCATGGATCCACTGATAGCCCTACCTATTTGCACAATACTGATTTTTGTCATTGGAGTATTGACATACTCAGGAATCATTAGAAGGGTTATTAATGCACCAGGGTTGACTGCATTATTGGCTACCTTTGGATTAAGCATGTTTTTGAAAAACCTTGCTCAATTTCTGTGGACACCTAATTTCAGATATATTAACAATTCGTTGGTCTCAGGAAAAACCATTGAGCTTGGAAGTATTGTAATTGGTATGCCTCAAATAGTAGCAGCCTTAGCAAGTATAGTAATGACCATAGCAGTAATGCTTTTTATGGATAAAACTCGTACAGGCAAGGCTATTCAGGCAACTGCGTTGAACAAGAATACGGCTCTTCTGATGGGTATTAATACCAAGAAAATATATGCTATAACCTTTGGCCTTTCTGGTGCTTGTGTTGGAGCTGCAGGTGCACTTATGGCCACTTTCTTCCCTATTTATCCCGCTTCGGGAGCTTTGTATAGTGTGCTGGCCTTTGTCATTGTCGCTTTGGGGGGTTTTGGAAATATTAAAGGGGCCCTTTTCGGAGGGCTGATAATTGGCTTAGCTGAGGCATTGGGTGGATATATGCTTGGAACTCAATTTAAATATGCCATTGTATTCTTAATCTATCTGATTGTGATACAAGTTAGGCCGAAGGGGTTGTTTGGATGGTAAAGAATAAAAAATTATTATTTATAATAATTGCTATACTGGCTTTAATACCTTTAATAACAAGAGCTAAAGCCGTGCTTAATGCCATAATTCTCTTACTGATATTTGCTACTCTAGGAGAGGCATGGAACCTTATTACAGGCTTTGCTGGACAGACATCCTTTGGACATGCAGCATTTTTCGGTATAGGAGCATATACTTCTTCAGTTATTTTCTACCGCTATGATATCACACCATGGGTTGGATTAATACTAGGTGGAGTTATTGCAGCCGTAGTAGCTGCAATTATGAGTTATCCCTGCTTTAAACTGAAGGGACACTACTTTGCAGTTGCTACGTTGGCTGCTGCAGAAATAATAAAGCAGATTTTTGTAAGCTGGGATTATGTAGAAGGAGCAACAGGCATATCATTGCCTATAATCCAAAGGTCTTCCGGTTTTGCCAAAAGATTGTTCTATCTACAGTTCAATGAAAAGATGCCCTGGGTATATATATGTCTAGCTCTGTTTGCCACAGTGATTTTCCTGTGTAGTTACTTGGAAAACTCAAAGATGGGCTATTATTTGAAGGCTATAAGAGAGAGTCATGAGGTTGCTGAATCCATCGGTATAAATCCTACTAATTACAAGCTTTATGCAATGTTAATATCTGCATTTATATCGGCTATCTGCGGTTCCATATATGCCCAGTATATACTTTACATAGATCCATTCATGATTTTCTCACTGGATATATCCATGAAAATTGTTTTACTGACAGTATTAGGCGGTGTAGGTAATGTTTTTGGACCTATAATAGGAGCGTCGATTTTCATTCCTCTTTCAGAACTCACCAGAATAAAACTTGGAGGCTCTGGTACAGGTGTGGATCTTATGATATATGGTTTGCTGATTATATTAATTACTTGCTTCCAGCCCAAGGGGGTTGTAGGAATAGTACAAAAGCTGAATGAAAAGTCTAAAAAGACCAATATTGGAGGTGAAGGTAAAATTGAAGCCACTTCTGGAAATTAAAAATATCACTATGAAGTTTGGTTCTCTTGTTGCCAATGAAGATGTATCCTTCACCATACATGAAAATGAAATAGTGAGCTTGATTGGGCCCAATGGAGCAGGAAAAACTACCTTGTTCAACTGTATAACAGGGTTTTATAAGCCTTATTGCGGCAATGTAGTTTATGAAGGCAAGAATATAACGGGCATGGCTTCTCATGAGATATGCAAGTTGGGTATCACTCGTACATTCCAGATTGTGAAAACATTAAATGAGATGACTGTAGAAGAGAATGTAATGACAGGTGCATTTTTACATACCAGCAGCCGTAAAAAGGCTGAGGAGATAACCAGGGAGACTTTGGAGATAACCGGACTGATACCTAAGAAAAATATCCTAGGGGCTAATCTTACCATAGCAGATAGAAAGAGAGTTGAAATTGCGAGGGCTTTGGCTACCAACCCCAGGATTTTGATGCTGGATGAATGCATGGCTGGTTTGAACCAGACAGAGATCAAGGATGTTATGAGCTTATGCCTCAAGCTCAAGGGAAAAGGGCTTTCTCTCCTTATTGTTGAGCATATAATGGAAGCCATTATGCCTATATCTGATAATATTGTAGTTTTGAATGCAGGTAAGAAGATCACTGAAGGTCCACCTCAGGAGGTTGTCAATAATGAAGAGGTAATTAAAGCTTATTTAGGGGAGCGATATCATGCTAAAAGTAAAAAACCTTAAAGTAGGATATGGAAATGTTCCGGTAATATTCGATTTCTCCTTTGAGGTTAAACAAGGTGAGATAGTTTCCGTAGTGGGTTCCAACGGCGCAGGAAAATCAACACTGTTAAAAACCATATCTGGCATACTTAAACCTACTGCAGGAGAAATTGAATATATGGGAAAACGAATTGATACCATTCCTGCATACAAAATAGTAGAAAAGGGAATCTCCCATGTGCCCGAAGGCAGACAGGTATTTGGTAAGATGAGTATCAAGGATAATTTGCTTTTAGGCGCATTTACCATAAGGTCCGAGGAGAAGAAATCAAAGCTTTTAAAAGATGTGTATGAGTTATTTCCCATATTAAAGGACAGGGAAAATCAAAAAGCTGAGACTCTAAGCGGTGGAGAACAGCAAATGCTTGCTATAGCAAGAGGATTGATGTCTGACCCAAAGCTTATGATGATTGACGAAATGTCATTAGGCCTGGCACCATTTTTGGTTGATAAGGTAATGGATACTTTGAAACTTATAAGAGGTAAGGTAACGGTGCTTCTAGTTGAGCAGAAGGTCCAGGAAGCTCTGGAATTAGCAGATCGGGGCTATGTGCTCCAAAATGGTCGTCTTGCTGTTGAGGGAACAGGGGAGGAACTTCTGGAATCTGACATTGTAAAGAAAGCATATTTGGGCTTATAGATAATTTAATGCAATAAAGGGCATCTTCCGATGTCCTTTTTGTGTGAAATAATGATTATGCAAGATATAAGGAGGAAAATGTAATTATTATACAAAAAAGTAATATAAGTTAACATATGGCTCAAATATGACTTCATAAGGGTTCTCATAGGATGTTATAGTTTTGATTTCAACTTTATAGAGAACTATAATATAGTTAAGGAAAAGGAGGCAATTATGTAAACCAAGCATATTAATGCTGGTTTGCTGATTACTCTGATAAAAATGATAAGTATTATATGATATTTAAAGGGTTTTTTTGTACCTCCTACACCTATACAGGGTAGGTGTTTTTTTTAGAACATGAGGTTGAATCTTAGCATTGAAAATCACTTAAGGAGGTGATTATCAAATGAAGTCAGATAAACATGAAGAAGATGGTTCTTGTAGATATCAATATGGCGATAAGATTAGACTTAATACAGATTGGTATCACAAAAATGGTTTTCCATATAAAAAAGGAAGCTGTTTCAAGGTTTATTACCAGCATTTTAATTGGGTTGTGACAAATAGAGGAGATTTTGATGTAGAAGATGTAGAGTTGGTTGAAGCGTACGCTAACGCTGTATAAGATGCTATTAGGTAAGTTTAGTCAAAGGCAATAGCTGGATTTACTTTTACTAAACATGCTTAATAGGAAGACAATGCTATGATTCTTCCTTGTGTATTTGTTTTATATAGAACTAGAATATTATGTTATATTTGCCCAGTCTTAAGCATATTTAGAATTCAGGAGGAATTTTGTGCTTCTGAATTTGCTAAAAGGCTGGGTGGTTTGGTGAATTACAAAAAAATTCTTGTACTAATGCTTACTTTTCTATTTTTATTCAACGGCGTTCTCTTTCGTTACTGCGGGGTAATTGCAGAGCCTCATGTTTCTGAGATTACTGTTGAAGGTAATGCTGCAAATGATGTGAGCGAGGATGAGATACCAATTGAGGGAGATGGCAAGAATCGGCTTCCCTTTGAAGGTTTGGTCAGTGATCCTGATTGGCAAGATGAAGAGGAGATATTAGAAGAGCAGGAGATGACAGAAGAGGAAAAGCAATTTATTGATGAGGTAGATGGTATAGTAAAAAAATATATTAATAATTTTACTAAAAACGGCGGTAGAGGAACCATTGGTATATATATAAAAGAACTAAAAACAGGCTATGAATATGACTATAATGGCAGCAAGCTGTCTGATGAATATGAAGGAGAAGGCTTTTTTCAGACTGCTTCAACATGCAAGATGGCGGCTGCAGCAGTGGTATATTATCTGAATAACATTGGTGAACTGGATATTGACAGAGAGTATACAGATGAAATAACAGGGACAAAATATAACATGAAAAAGCTCACCTATAAAATGATAACTCATTCAGTCAATGGATATTTTAATATCCTGCTCAGGCATTTCGGAAATGTTAAGCTTAATGAAGTATTCCAGGAGCTGGGCTTGAAGAATACGTATGTATACAGTGAGATTGGTCCTGCACCTGCCATGTCCTATAATAATAATATTAAGCGTTATGGCATCAGCAGAGGGCCCAGGACTACACCGAAGGATATGGGGCATATACTGGATTTGCTTTATGAGGGGAAAACCTTTGGAGAGGCTAACAGCAAATACTTTGACGACTCACTGAGGAACAATATATACAGCAACAGGCTGCCACAGGGTATAGGTTACAGGTCTCCGGTAGCCCATAAGACAGGAACTAATTCCCACGGAGTATATAACGATGCGGGAATAATATATCTAAAAGACAATCCTTATATAATGGTGGTTATGAGCTTAGGAAGCCAATCATCAGTACAATCCACATATCGGGCTATGGCAAAGGAAATATATGAGTATATGATAAAGCGCATTAAGGTTGAATAACAGAGCAAGCTCCTTCCAGTTGAAGGAGCTTTATATTTTTCTTGGAGTAATATTGGGGTTTTGATATAATAATAAAGACAGGGCTTGCCCCTATCTGCAATCTATATTCGGAGGACTTTATGACATTAATAGATAAGAAGATCGATAGAAGGATTTTTGCTTTGGCTATACCTGCCATAGGTGAGATGATGTCTCACACCATCGTTTGGACTGCAGACACTGCCATGATAGGCAGGTTGACTGCAGCAGACATTGCCGGTGTTAATCTGGGTGTTCAGATTATGTTCACCTTGAGCAATATTATAGGTGCTATAGGTATTGGAGCTACAGCCTTAGTGGCAAGAAACATAGGAGCTAAAGATAATGAGAGGGCAGAGTATATAGCAGGCCTGGCAATGAGTATTGGGATTATTGTTGCCTTGATGCTCGGTATTCTAGGTATTATATTTGCCGAGACAATATTTAATACTATTGTTGATGATCCTGAAGTAATAAGAATAGGAACCGATTATACAAGGATAATTTTTGTTGGAGCTTTCTTTGTCATACCCATGATAATATCCAGTTCTATAATAAGAGCCACAGGTAATACCGTGATACCTATGGTTGCTGCTCTGACTACCAATATTGCCAATATTTTAGGGGATTATGTTTTGATATTCGGCAAGTTTGGCTTTCCTGCATTGGGGGCAAATGGAGCTGCCATAGCTACTGCAGGATCCCAGGGTTTAGGTTTGATTGTATGTATTGTTTTTTTAATAAAAGGCACCAATGGCATAAAGTTGAGAAGAAAAAACATGTTTAACTTCAGAAAGGAACCGATGGAGACATTGATAGGCCTGAGTTTGCCTGCAGGTCTGGAGACTTTCATGAATGAAGGCAGCAGGCTGTTGTCTTCATTCTGGATAGCCCAACTGGGCACCATTGCTTTTGCTGCTAATTCATTGGCTGTAGCTGCTGAATCCCTATCCTTTATGCCTGGAAATGGATTTGCCGTAGCAGCAGCAGCCTTGGTAGGTCAGAGTCTGGGAGCAGGAGAACATGACATGGCTGAAAAAGTTGCCAAAAGATCTGTTTTTTATGCCTCAGCGCTTATGGGAGCTGTAGGATTGGCTTTTTTCTTCTTCCCATACCCCATTATGAGTTTTTTTAGCACAGATATGGGCTCGGTGTTGGAAGCCTCCAAGGCAATAAGGATTGGAGCCTTTGAGCAGATTCCCATAGCCATAGGTATGGTCATGTCAGGTGCCCTGAAGGGAGCAGGTGATACCAAGGGACCCTTCAGGATATCTCTGGTTACCAACTTTCTATTTAGATTGCCTTTGATATTTGCCATTGTATTTTTAATAAAGGGAAGCATAAGCCATGTATGGGCTGCCACTGCTGTGCAATATGGAGTAGAAGCAACTCTTATGGTTATGAGATATAGAAGAGGACACTGGAGAAGGATAGATATAAGATGATGGTAGGTGATATACTTGCTGGCAATAGTAAACGGCAGGGTAATAATTGGGAGCTCTGTGGAAAGCAAAGTAGTACTCATTGAGGACG
>ENA-OWOZ01003290-OWOZ01003290.1-bioreactor-metagenome-genome-assembly--contig:-NODE-3290-length-10765-cov-3.569798_pt1 | contig 10765 bp, 8 predicted proteins | sample MGYA00238140_ERZ651804 | MGnify/ENA primary metagenome ERZ651804 (study PRJEB26910, sample SAMN07631232) | bioreactor metagenome | isolation source: Switchgrass digestor | place: USA: Dartmouth... | reverse complement strand
ATTTAAAACTTCAGCATCCTGAGCTACTGGAACGGCAAGAGTCTTTGGACCCTTCTCCTTCGCATATTTAACTATTTCATCAAAGGCTTTAATCATAAGAATTACTTCACCTCTTCTTCATATATTTTAGCTCTTTCTTCACCTGAGAGAACTCTTGCTGCACCTTCAGCTAAAGCCAACATTTCATCCTCTCCAGGGTACACCACAAAGGGTGCTATAAATTTAACTCTTTTTTCTATTCTTTCACATAAAAGCTTGGAATAAGCCAAACCGCCTGTCAAGACTATGGCTTGAACATCGCCTCCGAGCACTGCTGCCATAGCTCCAATTTCTTTTGATATCTGGTATGTCATGGCATCATATATAAGAAGGGCTTTCTTATCCCCATTGGCAATCATTTTTTCTACTTCTCTGGCATCATTAGTACCCAGATAAGCTATCAATCCACCTTTGCCAGATATCTTCTTTTTCATTTCAGCATAAGTATATTTTCCCGAATAGCACATTTTTATAATATCTCCTGCAGGCAGAGTACCTGTCCTGTCCGGTGAGAAAGGACCTCCGTGACTGGCATTGTTTACATCGATTATCCTGCCTTTTTTCATCGGAGCAATGGATATACCCCCTCCTAAATGAGCCATAACTAAATTTATATCTTCAAGGGCTTTACCCATGTCTTTAGCAGCTTTTCTGGCAACAGCCTTAATATTAAGTGCATGAACCAATGATTTTCTTGGCAGTTCTGGCATACCTGATATTCTTGCCACATCTTCGAATTCGTCTACAGCAACAGGATCAACGATAAAGGAAGGTATACCCTGAGAATCACCTATACTCTTGGCTATTATACCTCCAAGGTTAGAAGCATGTTCCCCTTGGATTCCAACCTTAAGGTCTTCTATCATAGCATCAGTTACCTTATATGTGCCGCCAGGTATGGATCTTAAAAGTCCTCCTCTTCCAGCAACTGCAGCAAGACTACTGAGTTCTATTCCTTCTTCTTCCAACCATTTCAATATCATTGCTTTTCTGTAATCATATTGATCTGTAACTTTTTCGAATTTTTCCACTTCTTCCTTTGGATGGGTAAGACTTTTATTCATAATTGATTTGCCTTCTTTGAATAGTGCAACTTTTGTTGATGTAGAACCGGGATTGATGACCAGTATGTATTCCCTGCTCAAGGTTGAACCTCCTTATTAAATATTTTTAATATTCAATATTTATTTTATATGCAATATACATGCCAACAGCAAGCAGAAAGAAAAAAACCCTTCAATACAGGGTTGTTTTTTTCACAATCTACTTATTTGCAATTTATTGCATGCAAAATACTGCAATATCATGTAATATGCAATATTTTGCACACTATTTTATATTATATTTCTCCAGTTTATAGTAAAGGTTTCTCAAAGAAACATTTAGTACCTTTGCTGTTTGAGTTTTGTTATTTTGGCAAAGCTTCAGTACATGGCTTATATATTTTTTCTCAATCTTCTCTGTAAATTGCTCCAGTGTCATGGCTTTTTCTTGAGAAAAGTGAATTTCCGAGACAATACTGGTATTGGAATCTTCTAGTTCGAATTTTGGTAAATGCCTTTTTTGAATAACCTTCTCAGTCATTTTCATGTTTATTATGGCTCTACCAATCATATTCTCCAGTTCTCTCACATTACCAGGCCAGTTATATTCCATGAGCTTATGCACTGCATCTTCATCTATTTCTTCAATATTTCTGCCATATTCCTGATTATACTTTTTTATAAAGAATCGGGCCAGGTGGGCTATATCCCCCTTCCTGTCTTTCAGGGGCGGTATTTTTATGGGAAACATGCTAATCCTATAATATAGATCTTTTCTGAATTTGCCTTCCGCTATTGCCTGTTCCATATCTATGTTTGATGCAGCTATAACTCTTACATCAACACTTATAGGTTTTATGCCTCCCACTTTCATTATTTCCTTTTCCTGAAGAACTCTAAGTAGCTTGGCCTGGGTTTCAACATTTATCTCGCCTATTTCATCAAGAAAAATAGTTCCTCCATTAGCTTCCTCAAATAGCCCTTTTTTTCCACCTTTTTTTGCTCCTGTAAAAGCCCCCTCTTCATAACCAAACAACTCAGATTCCAATAGAGGTTGGGGAATGGCAGCGCAGTTAACCCTTACAAATTGTCGGTACTTCCTCTCGCTGGCGTTGTGTATTGCATGAGCAAATATTTCTTTTCCTGTTCCGCTCTCACCTGTTAAAAGTACTGTTACAGGAGTATCTGCCGCTTTTTTTGCTTTTTCTATGGCATTCAGCAGTTCAGGATCCTTACCTTCTATATCATCGAATGTATATTTTGCTTCCAGTTTTCTTATTATCTGCTTAGCTTGTCTTAATTCTTCGGACAGTCTGTTCATCTCGGTGATATCATGAAGAACCCCTACGCTTCCTATAAGCTCTCCATCTACTATTATAGGAGCTGCATTCACCAATACTTCTTTTCTATTAGGTCCAACTTTAAGCAAAGCTCCCTTTACAGGCTTCTTGGTTGCCAGGACCTTCATATGGACACTTTCACCTTCGGCTATATCAACTGTTGCAATCTTCCCCAGCACATCCTTTTCAGAAAGGCCTGTTATCTTTGTATAAGCAGGATTCACCATAATACCTATACCGTTTTTATCAACTACAGATATGGCATCCTGAGTAGCATTGAAAACGGCCCCCAACATACTCTGGACTTCTTTGAGGTTCTCCACAGTTATCACTGTATCACGCATTTCATCACCACTTTCCTTAATTCAAGGGTTTATAGCGCTTAATTATTTCCTCCGCAACCTTTATGCCATCTACAGCAGAGCTTACTATGCCCCCTGCATAGCCGGCACCCTCACCAGCAGGATAAAAATTTTTCAGGTTCAGACTCTCCATTGTGTTTCCCCTAAGAAGCCTTAAGGGTGATGAGGTTCTGGTTTCTATTGCAGTCAATATACCCTCTGGTTGGGCAAAGCCTTTAATCTTTTTTTCAAAGCCTATGATGGCATCCTTCAATGCTTTCGTCACATAGTCCGGCAAGCACTCTTTGATCTGAGCTAGTTTTACCCCTGGCTTATAAGTTGGCTTCACTGCTCCAAAATTATTTGAAGGCCTATCTTCCAGAAAATCACCTATAAGTTGAACTGGCGCCCTATAGCCTCCGCCTCCTAGAGAGTAAGCCTTTTCTTCCCAGTATCTCTGAAAGCTTATACCAGATAAGGGATGATTATCTCCAAAATCCTCAGGATATATGGTTACCACTATGGCACTGTTGGCATTTTGGCCAGCTCTATCATGGTAGCTCATACCGTTAGTAACAAGCCTATCTGCTTCTGAAGCTGCAGGAACCACATAGCCTCCGGGGCACATGCAAAATGAGTATACAGACCTGCCGGTAGCCTGGCTTCTATGAGTAAGCATGTAGTCTGCGGCGCCTAGCTTTGGATGACCTGCATATTCTCCATATTGGGCCTTGTCTATCATCTCCTGCAAATGCTCTACTCTAACACCTATGGCAAAAGGCTTGGATTCCATGGATAATCCCTTATGGAAAAGTATTTTATATGTATCCCTGGCGCTATGACCTATAGCTCCTATTATTGCATTGGAATATATATCTCCAATATCTTCAACATGAACACCTATAGCTCTATCTTCCTTAACAAGTATTTCATCAACAAGATGGTTAAATCTGAATTCACCACCTAAGCTTTCTATATGCTTTCTCATATTTTTAATAACATTTTTCAATACATCCGTACCTATATGAGGTTTGTATTCATACAATATTTCTTCCGGTGCACCGAATCGGACAAAACTGTCCAGTACCAGCCTTATCCTGGGATCCTTTATTCTTGTGGTAAGCTTCCCATCAGAAAAGGAGCCGGCTCCACCTTCTCCAAATTGTATATTGGACCTTGGAGAAAACTCTCCTCTATCCATTAAGGCCTCAACATCTTTGGTACGACTGTCCACATCTAGGCCTCTTTCAAGGATAATAGGTTTATAACCCCTCTGAGCAAGGGTCAAGGCAGCGAAGAGTCCGGCTGGGCCGGAACCTATTATAATCGGTCTATTATCAAGCTTCTCTTCGCCATGTCCTTCCAGAACATATTCAAATTCCTTATACTCCAATACATCCTTATTGTTTATATACTTTTTGTAGTTTTTCATACCAGGTATTTCTACGAACACATTATATACAAAATAGATATCCTTCTTCCTGGCATCTATAGACTTCCTTAGAATCCTAAACTCCTTGATATTTTGTGGCTGTAGTTTTATTTTTTTGCTTATTAACTTTATAAGCTCTGTATCTGGTTCATCAATGTGGAGCTTCAGATCCTTCACTTCTAGAAACATTAGAGTTATCTACTCCTTTATCCTTTAAAGTAATGTACATTGAAATAGGCTCTATTTGCAGTATTTGAACTTCTTCAGGCTTATTATACATTATATCAACTTCATGTATTCCTTCTGACAAACCTGATACATCAACATAAAAGGAATTATTGGTATTCCATGCGTTTACTATGCTCTCAGGTCCTTTTACAATCAATCTCATTACTATTTGCTGATGCTCTGCTGTGAGATTATCAGGTAAGTTTCTTATGGCTATATTGTTTATCTCTATTGGCTTTTCGATAATCTTTTCGATATTAATATTAAGCCTCACTGTTTCCGACTTGTTTGCCAACTCAACACCTTCCGGCAGCACCAATGAAACTTGCTGGTCCACAAAAGCTTTAGCATCTTGCAATTCTATCCTCTCTGTCTTGATGGAATTCAAATTATCCAGTATTTCTTTTTTCCCTGCAACATGAATCTCTCTTGGATTGGTGGATATGTTAGTAACTATATATCCCGGTGCAGGATTGACCACTACATCCGGCTCAATAACTACTATTTCTGTATATTCTATTGGGATTTCTACATCCACCGACTTGGGTGATACATCTAAGCCTTCAATTTCTTTACCTTCTTCATTGAGGATTTTCACTGAGATGTTCTTCTTTACAGTTGCAGAAGAGCTGCTTATATCTAAATCCACTGCAGCAGTTTTTACCTTATTTACCAGGCTTTCAGCTCCTGTTATTGTCACTTCTCCTGGGTTAACTGAAGGAGTCATGGCTGCCATTCCCTGCAGAGGATTTCCGGTAATATTCATTACCACAGGCATGGTGACAGATATCACATTATCGAATCTAACTCTTATGGATTTAGATGACATGGAAGTAATATCAACGCCCGCAGGTATTCCGCTTATTTGAATAGGTATTTGAAATTCACCCTTTTCATCTTGATCCCTGATATCTGCTGTAGCATTTAAAGATGTATTGTTTATCCTATCCAGCGTATTTTTATTGCCCTTTAGCCTCAAATAAACATTATATGAAGTATTATCCAGTAAGGTAATGTTCTTAGCAGCAAGAGTTTCTACTCCTATCAGCTTTACAGGTAGAGTGATGTCTTTATATACCACAGGATTTTGTTCTGTTATGACATAAAGCCAGAGCATTGTAGCCAAAAGTACAGACAATATCCTGGCTGTAATCTTTTTATCAAAAAAATTATTCATTTTTCACACCCCATTTCGTCCAGACGGGCTGCTTCTTGGATTCAATCTTTATATAGTGGTTCTTGAGAATTTCTCTTAGAGATTTGGTATCCAAATACCTGGATAGCTTTCCTTCTCTAGCAAATGATATGACTCCTGTCTCTTCGGAGACTATGACCACCAGGCTGTCAGATATTTCTGTGAGTCCAAGGGCTGCCCTGTGCCTTGTGCCTAGTTGTTTGCTCAGGTTCTGGCTTTCAGTAAGCGGCAAAAAGCAACCGGCAGCAGCTATCCTGTTCTTTCTAATTATTACCGCACCATCATGGAGTGGTGTATTGGGTTCAAATATATTTATAAGGAGCCCGGCAGATATGATTCCATCAATTCTTACACCAGTCTCAATATATTCATTGAGTCCTGTATCCTGCTCCAAAGCTATTATTGCCCCTGTTTTATTTTTGGAAAGATCGCTTACTGCTACTATGATTTCATCAAGCATTGTCTCCAATTCTTTTTCCTGAAGCTCATTTTTAGAAAAAAATCTTCCTCTCCCTATATGTTCCAAAGCTCTTCTAAGCTCTGGCTGGAATATTATCAGAATAGCTATAGCTCCAACTGTCATGGCATTCTTAAGCAACCAGTAGATGGTGTGAAGCTGCATAATATCACTTAATTTAGTAACAACAAGCAAAATTATTATTCCTTTCACCAGCTGCTCTGCTCTGGTCTCTTTTATAAGCTGCATGAACTTATATATTATATAAGCTACTATAGCTATATCTAAATATGTGCTCCATAGCTTCAGGTAGGGCAGTAATTCTCTAAATTCATCCATAACCTCACCTCTCCCGTTGTGCAATATTTTTCATATCAAATTAATTATACACCAAAAACAGTAGAAAGTTACATATATTATTTTAAAATGAATAATTTTTCCTATGTAAGAAAGGTTTCCTTTGGAAACCTTTCTTCATCGACTCTCATATTTTTCATCTAATGAACCTTCAGACAAGTCTGCACTATAGTCTTTAAAGAATAATCTCTATATACCTCCTCATCTCTTCTATTGGCATTTGTCCAGGTGCTGATGCATTGACTCCTGCGGCAAAGGTCATGTCTGAGCCAAAAATAAAGCCTGTCATTCGGGTTATGATTCCCAAGGACCCCATGGATATAGCAATTAAGGGATTTTGTATTTCTTTTCTAGCTCTATATGTTGCATTGAGAAGTCTCAATACATCACCTTGTTCCTGAGGCATCACAGCTATTTTAGGTATGTCCGCACCATTATTAAGCTGTTCTTTTATCTTTTCAATCATAAATTCTTCCGAAGGTGTCTTTGTAAAATTGTGGTAGGATAATATGACTTTTACTCCATTCTTTGCTGCTAAGGATTTTATCTGCTCAATTTTCTCTTTACCAAAAGCCAGCTCAATATCTACAACATCAACATAGATTGATTCCATTACATTTTGGAATAGCTTAAGCCTTCTATCATCATCAATCTTTTTATATCCACCTTCTTCATGGCTCCTGCAGGTGAATACTATCGGGATATCTTGAGTTTTTGTCCTGATAATCTCCAATATATGTTTTACTTTGGAAAAATCCAAAATCCTTTCAAAATAATCAGCACGCCATTCAATTACATCCGGTTTCATTCTAATTACTTCGTCAATCTCATTTATTAATGATGCTTCATCTACAGAAGCCAAAGGCACGCAAATAAGAGGTTTCTGACCTCCTAACACTTTATTTCTAAGCTTTATCGGTTTTGAAGCTTGTAATCGCATGTATATTCCTCCAGTATATTCTTTTGTTATCTCGCCTAACATAATGTAACTACCACTTATTAAGGGTTATTCATTTAATACATACTAATTATATATTATTAACTAAATGTTTTACAGTATCCAAGCAATAACCGCTGGATTTTCCAGCGGTTATTGTATCACTGCTGCCAAAAGCAGTAAACCTTCATTGTCTGCATATATTCTTGGGAATTGGGATATAGGCAATGGATTTGTGCCTCTTCCTACTTCTATGGTAAAACCTGGTCTTCTATACTCCTGTATGAACCAGTCTTTATAGCCTGCGTAAGAAGCTATACCAACGGTTTGATCTAATGCATAGCCGCTGACTCTGGACAATGCCTGCCCAATCCTTAAAGATTCTGGTGGAGCTAAATCCAAAAAACTCCAATATATTACTTCTCCTTGACTGTGATATGCCAGTACAAGCCTGGGATTTACTGCGTATGTTAAATCTCTCACGGCCCTGGTTTCAGGTTCAGAAAATGGCTCAGGACCTGAATACCTTGTTGGTCCGGGGCCTGTAATTCCGTATTGAGCTTCCGCTTCCTTGGACTCTTGCCAAGCTGCATCATAGTTGTGGTTCAGGTCCACACCTCTGATGTTTGCCTGCCATACCTGAGAAAATGGTCTTCCTGTGGTGTTCCACTGCAACAGTTGATTATAATAGGGGTTATCTCTTTGCAATCCATTGAGCACAAGATCAACTCCGTCCGGGTTCACCATAGGGAGAATATATATGGTGCTTCTCTCAAACAATCTTCTTATATCATATCCTCTTATGGAACGGCCTTCTGCATAAGCCTTGGCATAGTTTTCAATAAACTTCATCAATACCGGTGTAGTAATCCACTCTAAAGCATGATGGGCTCCGTTATAGAATACTCTATTTGGCCCTGTACCCAATTTCACATAATAGAGTTCCTTTCCTAAGACGCTTTGACCCGCTGAACCTATTTCCAAGAAAGGATATAATCTCCTGAAAGCATTAATATCCCTCTCCAGTATTTCATAGGTATAGTCAATGCGAGTATCTACAATATCAAGCCATGGTATTAGAATTCTCCTGGCTACTTGCAGATTTTCAGGAATTAAACCCGGATTCGCAGTCATTATCCTGGCAACACTGGTTCCATAGTTTTGAGCTATTCGGTATAATGTATCACCAGACCTGATAGTATAAACAGAATAACCCATAAGCAAAGGCTCCATAACGCTAAAGGTCCTAGGTCCTACTATGCCGTCAGGGGTTAGGCCATAATCCCTCTGAAAAGCCCTTACAGCATTTTCGGTACCTGATCCAAATATGCCATCTATTGCACCTGTATAATAACCCAATCTCTGTAATAAGGATTGAACTTCTTTTACATCTGTTCCCCTGGATCCAATTCTCAGTGTTCTCATTATATCACCTCACCATAAAAAGATTGCTTCGCATCCTGAGCACCCTCCTTGGACGGCAGGGGGAGCTCCCCCCTTGCATCCCCCATTGTGAAGGAAATATATTTCCTTCACAATAAAATGACCATAAAAAACCTGAAGCTGCACAAATACTATTATCATTTTATGCAGCTTCAGGTTATATGTGATATTTATTATTCTACATCTTGTACTACTTCCTCAAGATTAGCTTCCAGCAAATAAGGATTCTCTAGATATTTTTTCACCAGTTTAAGAGAATTAGAAAAATAAAGGCCATCGCATATCCTTTCATCTATGGCTGCTCCGATTTCACATACCTTTTGTATTTTTATCTCATCCTTCTCTACAACAGGTATTTTCTTTTCCTTTCCCAGTGAAATAAATATGCCTGTGTTACCAAAATCATAAATGTGATGATATACATAATCCAGTTTTATTGATTTAAGGTAGGTAAAAAACAATGTAGTATGAAAAGGGCTTGCTTCTATAATGGAACCAGGCAATATATTTAGCTTGTCCATTTGCTTCAATAAGCCTACAAGAAGTTTTACGATTATATTGGGCAAGGACATTATCCTGTCAGCAATCTTATCCACCTTGTTATTTGTTCCTACTGGTATGCTTTCAGCTATATTTTTATCTATAATCTTAGCAATTTCATATATATTTTCATGACCTGTAAATGTAAATTTTACAGTTGTTTCTTCACCATAATCCTTAAGGGTTCTTTTTATGGACAAAGATATCCATATCCTATTTCTTGCATAAATCCTGTTGTTCATGATGAATCTGTTTAACTGTGGTCTCTGTGCAATAACTCTGACAAATACGGCTATAAAAAGATGCAAATAAGTTATTTTAAATCCCTGTTTTTGCTTTTCTTTGATATATTCATTTATGGTATCTGTAACTATTGTCATTTTGCTGAATACATGTGCATCGCTTCTTTTTGTCATTATATAGGGTATGATTTTTACAAAAGGGCTTATGGTTTTCAACCGCCTGCCATCATATCTGTGAGTAAAAATATTCATATTGCACCGCCTTATTCATAGATAGTCTAATTTTACCACATTATTTTACACTTTTCATCATCTTTGCACAGATAAAATGCTGCATAAAATGTTAATACATTTTATGCAGCATCAGGGGGTTTAGTACACAATGTAAAATATTAAGCTTTTACTTCTCCAGTATTTTTGGTGACCTACTTCTTCTTTAACCTTACCTGAGGTTCAGATGGAATTTTAAACAATGGTATAAACCTGTCCCATCCGGTCAATGTAAGGAATAGCATCGAGAATACAGCTACAAACGCCATAAAGTTATATCTCATAACATCAAAAGGCGTGAAAGCGTGGAGTGGATATACTGCCATACAAACTGCCACATAGAATCCGATATAGCAGTGCCATGGAACTAATTGGGAACCGAATACTCCCATCGCATCTCCGAATGCTGAGTTTCTGAGTCTCAATTTATACATATCCTCTTCGCTGGCTTCTACATTTTCGTCAGTCATTTCCTTTATGATTGGACCAATCGTAACTATTTGAGCCATTTCATCAGCCAAGGCTGCATTTCCTAACAAACACATAATTCCATTATAGAACATAAGCTGTCTTACATTTCTGGAAATTTTCAGTACAAAATTAGATATAGGTTCGAATGCATTGATGCTCTTCATTATTCCACCGAAAGCTCCAATCCAGAGCATCATTACAACTGACCAGCTTCCGGCGCTTTCAAAGCCTGCCTGTACAAGACCTAAGAAACTGCTTATAGATTCTACTGTGCCTGCAAACAGCCCAAATACAAGAGCAGATACAATACCTGTTCCAAGGCATATCATTGTTGGAACTCCCTTAAAGGCAACACGTTTTGTAAAGTTAAATGAAAATTGAGGACCTGCCACACTTTCTGGTACAATGTTTCTGCAACAAAACAAATTAT
>ENA-OWOZ01003287-OWOZ01003287.1-bioreactor-metagenome-genome-assembly--contig:-NODE-3287-length-10772-cov-3.849088_pt1 | contig 10772 bp, 11 predicted proteins | sample MGYA00238140_ERZ651804 | MGnify/ENA primary metagenome ERZ651804 (study PRJEB26910, sample SAMN07631232) | bioreactor metagenome | isolation source: Switchgrass digestor | place: USA: Dartmouth... | reverse complement strand
CCCATTAAGGGAATTGAAACCGAACGATATAGTTTTTATTCGCAAACAAGAACATCTCCTTAAAACAAACTAATTCCCATTAAGGGAATTGAAACCCATGTGGATACTTCCTCAAAAATCCACTCCCAACCATCTTAAAACAAACTAATTCCCATTAAGGGAATTGAAACTATAGTGAAAGGGAAAGGAGGGAAGAAATGGAACCACTCTTAAAACAAACTAATTCCCATTAAGGGAATTGAAACTTCGATATTTAATTCCTCCCCAAATACCATTGCAATTAACTTAAAACAAACTAATTCCCATTAAGGGAATTGAAACAATAACCGCCCAAACGGGCAACCTGCCAACCTGTTTGGGCTTAAAACAAACTAATTCCCATTAAGGGAATTTAAATGCCGTAAAATGGATTTTATTTATCTGCCGCCAGCCATTAAAATCAAGCAACTATTCAATACTCTTAAAAAACAAAATTACAATGATTTAAATGGGGGATATTATTTTTAAAAAGTTTAATAAAGGAATTGGTGGATTATAAACGAAATTATATGCAATATTTGATTTTGGTGAGTGAAAGCAATGGATAGAGATAAAATATTGGAAAAATTAAAAGAAGATAGTATTGAGTTATTTTGTAAGGTAAAAACGTGAAGATTTATCTTTTTGGTTCTTGGGCACAGGGAAAAGAGAAATATTCTTCGGATATTGATCTAGGGATCTGGGGGAAAAGTGAAAAACATTTCCGGAAGTTAGCCTTGTTGCGTATCAAATTGGAGGAGTCTACCATTCCTTATAAAGTTGACATTGTAGACTTAACCAAAGTCGATGAAACTTTTTTAAAGAAAGTGGAGAGGGAGTTTTATGGAAAGACTAAAGTAAAGGATTAAAGTCAGTGAAAAAGCCTTACTGAGGTTTCAAGAAGTTATGCAAATAGCCGAACCTGATTTGATCCAAAAAGATGCAGTAATTCAAAAATTTGAATTTACTTTTGAAGCAATATGGAAAACTGCAAAAGAGTGGCTTTATCAACATGAGGGAATAGATGTAGGCTCTCCCAAAGGATTAATTCGTGCTTGTCGTGAAGTGGGAATTTTTGATGAGGAAGAAACAATTAGTGCATTAGAGATGGTTAATCACCGTAAGCTAACTGTTCATACATATAATGAAAGGCTGGCTGTCGAAATTTATAGTCATTTAGAAAAATACCTATTATTAATGGAAAAATGGCTAAATATAATAAAAGGGAGAATTTCCGTATAAATATCATTTTCGGTTTTTTCTGATGTTTATTCCAGAAACCTGCCATAATTTTATAAAATTTGGCAGGATTTTTTATGTCTAAGTCTAATTAAATAATTAACTAAAAATGAGAAAGTGGGGTGGGGAAAATTGTGGTCTATAATACGGTAGTTTTAGGGGGATTGCTGCATGATGTCGATAAGTTTTTGCATCTTGATTCAGTAGAATTAATAAAATCTTTTGTTCATGAATTAGACAAAATTTGCAATGTAGAACTTTTGGAAACTTTGGTTATAGGAGAACTCCAGGATAGGGAAAACGTTTATTGCCATTTGCTAAATAGAGCAGATGTTTATTCTTCATCAGAAGAAAGTGAGTCGCAAGAGAAATTTTATGACCATGAAGCTCGTCCCTTAGATTCTGTTTTTAATCGTGTAGAAATAGGAAAAGGGAAAAATAAAGAAATATACCAATATTCAGCTCAAAAATACTCTCCTGAAAACGGCTTTCCGGTTTTATTAAAAAAACAAAAAAAAGAAAACATAGATATTTTACTAAGAAATTTTAGAGATGAATTTCAGCAAATTGCACAAAACATATCAGATTTTGCGACTTTTTATAATCAACTTTATTCTTTATTACTTAAATATACTTGGTGTATCCCTTCTAATTCTCAATCAGAAATTGCGGACATATCACTATTTGACCATGCAAAAACTACAAGCGCCATAGTAGCCTGTCTCTATCAATACCACGAAGCCAGTAATAGTTTTTCTATCCAGGAAATTAGTAATGATAAAACTAATAAGTTTCTAATATTAGTAGGGGATATTTCCGGGATTCAAAGCTATATCTTTTCTGGTTCCCATATTGGGGCAGGTGCCGTTGCTAAGAGGTTAAGAGCCAGGTCATTTTATTTAAACATGCTTTCTGAATTAGCCTCACAAAAAATAAGAAAAAGCTTTAATTTACCGATTTCTAATATTCTAATGGCCTCCGGTGGGAAATTTTATATCTTGCTCCCTAATACATTGTATGTGAAAAATAAACTTGAAGAAATCAAAAAAAATATTTCTATATACTTATTAGAAGAATTTCAGGGTGAGCTTGCCCTTAACTTGGCTGTAGAGGAATTATCAGGCCTGGAATTCGGAAATTTCGGAAAAGTAATAAGGAGAGTTGGCCAAAAGTTGGCCTTGAAAAAGAAAATGCCTTTTTTTGAGGTAATAACGAATAAAGGATACTGGCAAGAAGACCTGTTTTTATTTGAAATCGATGATGAAGATAAACTTTCTCTTTGCCAGGGCTGTGGCAAAGAATTTGCACAAGAAAGTATCGATGGCAGAAAATATGGTGTTAAATGCTTAAAAGATTTAGAAGTAGGTCAAATCCTGCCTAAGACCAAATATTTAGAGTTTACTTCTCAGGAAAAGTGCCACATTCCTTTTTTAAAAGACAACGGGGTAAATTTGAAAACTGAAATTCCCCCTGCTCCTAATACTAATCTAACATTTGTTCTTAATGGTACTGAAATTATTGCCAAGCAAAACTTAGTAGCCAAATACCTGGCCAATTATGTGCCTACTGATGAAAAAAGGCAAGCAATAAGTTTTGATTATCTGGTGGAGAAAAGTAAAGGAATAAAGCGGTTGGCCTATTTAAAGGCAGATGTGGATAATCTGGGTAGCATTTTCGCCTTTGGTTTTATGGACGATGAAAACGGAAAGGTTACTAGGTACGATACTATTTCCAGGGTAACCACCTTTAGCAGGATGCTGGATTTGTTTTTCTCAGGGCGTGTAAATCAAATTATCAGCCGGGATTTTCAGGATTGTTACATTGTTTATTCCGGTGGGGATGATTTATTAATCATTGGTCCTTGGGATAAAATCATTGATTTAAGTATTGTTATAAATAAGGAGTTTCAAAAGTTTGTAGGTTTTAATCCCAATCTTACCCTTTCTGCAGGAATCAGTATTGTCAAAACCAAAACTCCTGTATCAAAAGCAGTTGATGAGGCGGAAGAACTTTTGGAGCTTTCCAAAGACAAAGTCCTAAAAGGCAAAAAATCCGGCCGAAATCAAGTAACCGTCTTTAATAGAACTATGAGCTGGGATGATTTTGCTTTAGTAATCAATGAGGCTAAAAAACTAACTCAGTGGGTGGAAAAGAAGTATTTAACCAGAATGGATCTTTGGAAGCTAAAGAAATATGACCGCCTATTCCAGGATTTTTATCAGCATAATAATGTAGAGGGGTTAAAATACCAAGGACTTTTAGCCTATGATTTAGGTCGGAAAAAGAAGGAAAATAAGATTAGCAGTGAAATTCTTCAATGGCATGAAAGTTTATTGGAATTAAACAACCCGGTCTTAATTAATTTAGGGTGTATTATTGATTATACTCTGTGTGCATGTAGAGGGGGCGAAGAAAATGAACAGTAATTTTTCCGGAAATAGAGGGGGCTATTCTGATAATAGGCTGCCGAAGGACTATTTAAGTAACGGATATTTTGATGAGAAGGGTTATATTAGGGAAGAACTTTTAACAACAGTTGCTTCGGAAGTAGCAAAAAGCTTTGGCTTTAAAATGAGTAACAGTCAACTGCGAAGGTTTTATGGGCATCTAAAAAATGCAGAAAAAAGTTTTTTATTTTCTAATGATGTCCAAAGATTCATAGTTGATGTAAAACAATTAGATGCTTTTGTGGCTGAAGCCAAAGGAAAGGATAAGGTTCCTGCTGTATTTTATGATTTTATTCATCAGAATATTAGAAGGATTAACAATGTAAAGGATATCCGCAAAGGGTTTTTACCTCATTTTCAAGCTGTAGTAGCTTACTTTACATATTATTATTCGAAAAGCAGATAAATTTTTGGGGAGGTATAAATTATGAAACTGGAAAAAGTAATAGTTATTACCGGCCAAATAGAATGTCAGACCGGTTTACATATTGGCGGAAGTGAGGAAACAATCGAAATAGGAGGTATTGATAACCCTGTTATCAAGCATCCTGTTACTAAAGAACCCTACATTCCCGGTTCCTCTTTAAAGGGAAAAATGAGATCCCAGATGGAAAAGCTTGAAGGCAAGGTGCAGCCTAACGGAGAGCCTTGTAACTGTGCGGAAAGTGATTGCCTTGTCTGCCGTGTATTTGGTCCTCACAAAAGAAGCTCCCATAATCTTGGACCTACAAGAATGCTTATCCGAGATGCAATGATGAATGAGGAGACCAGAGAAGAAATGAAAAAAACAATTCACGATGGTTCCTCTTATCTGGAAATTAAAGTTGAAAATACCATAGACAGAAAAGTAGGTACAGCCAAACATCCACGGTACCAAGAAAGAGTGCCGGCAGGAGCAAAATTTGATCTGGAGATAGTTTTGCAAATTTTTGATCTGGATAAAAATCTGGATTTAGTTGACTTTGTTCGAAAAGCTTTAAAATCCGTGGAAAAATCTTATCTAGGAGGATCCGGTAGTAGAGGTTACGGAAAGATAAAGTTTCTTAATTTAAAGAAAGACGGGGAAGATTTTGAACTCTAAGGAGCCGGATAAAATATGAAAATTTATAAGATTAAACTCAAACTTAAATCCAGTTACATAACACCCTGGCAGAGTGACACTATTTTTGGCAGTCTTTGCTGGGCAATGGTCGAAAAACACGGGAAAAATTTATTGAGAGAGTTTTTAGATGAATATAAAAACGGAAAATACCCTTTAGTGGTATCTGACGGATTTCCCGGAGACCTGTTGCCTAAACCCATGGCTGGAAATGTTTTCGACAATGATAAAAATTTAATAAAAAATGAAGCCTTAAAAATTTCCCAAAAAGCAAAATTAGCTAAAAAAACCAACCATATATCCCTAGAGGAATTTAACCTTATCATAAATAATCAACAGGTAGAAATCACACCTAAAGAAAAAATTTTCTATGAAACCGGTGTAATGCACAATCAGATATCCAGAATAACCGGCACTACTATGGAAGGTGATTTGTTTGAGCAGAAGGAGATTTTCACCAACTCCCACCTTTCGATATATTTCAGTGTAGAACCTGAATGGCAAGAAACGGTATTGAAACTCTTTCTTATTTTGGCTGTGAAAGGTTTTGGGAAAAGAACAAGTATAGGTAAAGGCCATTTTTCTATTGAAGAGATCAGTGAATTTACAGGTTTTTCTTTACCAGAAAAAAACAAGGCCAATGCTTTTGTGACTTTATCTAACTATATTCCTAAGCAAACCGACCCTACTTTGGGCCTATATAAAGTATTTGTAAAATACGGCAAATTGGGGCATAGTTATGCCCATGCCCAAAATCCTTTTAAAAAACCTCTTTTAATGATTAAGCCCGGCGCGGTTTTCTGGTGCGACAATCCTAGGTTTACTTATGGACGCTTGGTAGAGAACGTAAGCCTCCAATTTTCCCATGTTATTCAGTGTGGTTGTACCTTAGCTATTCCTGCTTATATAGAAAAACCTACTCTCTTAGATGAGCAAATAATTTAAGAATGGCGGTGGGGATTTGTTAACATCAATAGATGTTGAATTAGAAGCGGTCTCTTCAGGATTATTACCATTTAATAGTAACTCTTTATATATCCATGCTCTGTTTTTTAAGCTGGTTAGCGAAGATAATGAAACTTTAGGTGAATCAATTCATAACAGAGACGGATTTAAACCTTATACTTTATCTTCCTTAAGGGGAGGTAAAAAAAATAATTGGAACATAGAAATCATAGCCAATAACAAATATCGATTTCGAGCAACTTTTTTAAATGATGTTATATTTATAGCCTTTTTTAACAGTGCTTTACTCTACTACAACCAAAGTAAACCGGTTAAACTTGATGAACTGGATTTTAAAATCACCAAATTAGTTCTAAAACAAAATGAAAGTTTTGAGGAATTAACTGCAAATAATGTGATAAATGACAATAATTTTGAATTAATCTTTACTTCTCCAACCAGTTTTAGGGTAAAAGGCAGGAATTACTTATTCCCGGATTCCAGCCTCGTTTTTAAAAGCTATTTTGATAAATGGAATGCTTTTTGTCCTGAAAAATTGAGAATTGCTGAAAGTGAAATAAACCAAATTATAACAGCTTGTTTTCCGGTGAAACACCACCTGTATACAGAACTTTTGGATATGGGCAAGTATAAGGTGGTAGGGTTTAAAGGCAAGTGTCAGTATGAAGTTGAAAAAACTTTAGATGAGATATTATTTGGAAAATTAAATTGGTTATTAAGATTCAGCAGGTATTCAGGGACTGGATATAAAACAACTATGGGAATGGGTCAAACAACCTTAGCCAAAAAGGATAAAGGAAAGGTGTTATAAGATGAATGTAGTCTTAATAGCTAATCTTGGAACTTCAGATGTAAAGTTTGATGGGAAATACTTAAAGGATCGGCCGAGGTCTCAAGGTGCGGAAATATTAAATTGCCTAAATGAAGATTTTTCCCTCTTCCGGCAAGCAATAGAGTTTCCTATTTTAGAACCGATTATTAACGAGCTGGGGACAGTTGATCTTTTAATCCTGTTGGCCACTGACCAACATCAAGGCACTACCCGGGAAAACTTTTGGGAGAAAGATACTATATATGTAGCTGATATAATTAAAACTGTAATGACAAAAGATGACACTTTTAAAAAGAAAGTTAAAGACATAGAAATATTGACCATAACTTCAGCTCCCAATAATTATGATGTAATGTTTAAAGAGTACCAAGGACTTTTACAAAACAAAATAGTTAAAATCGTGAAAGAAAAAGGATTTACAGGCTATAATGATGTTTATATAAGTGTAACTGCCGGCACCCCTGCTTGCAATTTGGCCCTGATGTATTCTTCCATACATGAAAATCAATTAGGTTTTAAACAGTTTGTTTACACCAGTGAGGGTGAACAAGAAGAACCGGTAAAGTACCTGCAATTAGGAAGAACCATTCAAGGGCAGCAATTAATTCAACTATCAGATCAGTTTTTAAGGACATATAATTACGAAGGTCTTTTGGAGTTTACAAAAGAATTTGATGATTTTTTCAGGAATGACGATTTGTTAACTGCCATGATCGAAGTTTTACATTACCGTAAAAATTTTAGATTTGGGGAGGCAAGCAAGTTATTACAGGACTTTCTAAGGACGGGAAAAGTTGAGGGACAGCCCAAAAGGATTTTCAGAATAGTCAGTGAAGAAGTAAATAAAGTACAAACAGGGATCAGTCAATTAAACAGAGATTTTACCGGGGAAGGAATTACCCAGGAAATAAAAGCCGTCATAGCTGAATTGTTTTGGAATGCCACAATATGTTATGAAACAGGCCATTATGTAGATTTTCTGGGAAGGTTTTGGCGGCTCCAGGAATCCTTATTAAGACTTGTTTTTGAGGAAAAGCTAGGTATAAACGCGAAAAAAGAGAATAGCGATAAGGTTAAAAATAAAGTACGTGATAATAGTGAATTACTCACATATTTAAGAAAGAATGGCGTTGATCTTAACCGGAATCTTAATAGATTTTTTTACTATCATACTTTAAAATTTTTCCTAAAAGAAGATGATATTTTTCTCAAATGGGTGGAAAAAGGAGACTTTGGCGAAAACAGCGATAAAAAAATAGTCAGTTTGAGAAATAAAAGTATCCTGGGCCATGAATTCGAAGGAGTTAACAAAAAAATAATCGCAGAAAGCTGGTATGGAGATATATTGGGAGATACTCAACGTTTATTGGAAAACTACTTTGGTATCCAATTTGACCATAGTGGAATTAATGAGGCTCATAAATGGATATTGGATCGAATAAGTAAAAAGTTATAGAATAAATAGATTACTTCTTGGTAATTAATGATAAATAAAAAAATAATTACCAAAGGAGTAATTTTCCATGAGTATTGTCAAGTTACCAGTTTCTGCAGTAGCGGAAGTGTTGTATTGTCCCCGTAATTTTTACTATCGGATAGTTGAACAAGCCGAAGATTATAATCATCATGTTTTGGAGGGAAGAAAACAAGAAGAAAGGCGTGAACAGAGGCTAAATGTTAATCGAGAAGGTTATAAACAAAGCCGTAAAATATTCCTTGATTCTGATTTTTATAATATAGCTGGCACCTTAGATGTAATAGAAGAGAAAGATGGAATGATTTATCCAATTGAATATAAAAAAGGGCCATTAAGGAATAACGTTAATGATGATGTTCAGGTTTGTTGCCAAGCCCTTTTACTAGAAGAGCATTTAAATAAGGACATTTCTAAAGGGTATGTTTTTTATGTAGAATCTGCGAAAAGGAGAGTCGTCGTTTTATCACAGGATTTAAGAGAACTAACTATTCAAACTATACAACGGGCCAAGGAAATAATAGAGAAGGGGGAAATCCCCCAACCTGTTAATGATCAGCGCTGTCATGGCTGTAGTTTAATAGAAAGGTGTTTACCAGAAGAAACCAAATATTTGAAAGAAGGGAATCAAAAACCGCGAAAGCCCGTTCCCAGTGTAAATCTTGGTCGAGTACTTTATGTTGATACCCCGGGGGCCTATCTAAGGAAAAAAGATGGTAGAATATTGGTTACTAAAGATAAGGAAACAATTCGGGATATACCCTTAACTGCGATTGATCAAATTGTTTTGGTTGGCACAGTTAATATTTCAGGGCCATTGCTTCAGGAATTATTAAGAAATTCGATTCCGGTCCATTTTGCTACAACATATGGTAATTACCTGGGATGGTTAAATCCAACTTTTAATAAAAATAGTTTACTCCGCTTAGCTCAGGCTAGGGCGGTAGATAATGAAAATTTGAGGTTAGTTTTAGCCAAAGCTTTTGTTAGAGGAAAACTAAGTAATATGAGAACTCTACTTTTGAGGTATAATCGTAATTTACGGAATGAACAGATTAGCTATGTGACAACACAGTTAAATAAAATCATTATGAAGGTTGAATCAGCTGATTCTTTGGAGGAACTTTTAGGTTATGAGGGGAATGGAAGTAGAGAATATTTTAGTATACTACATTTGCTTTTAAAGAAGGACAATGAATTTTATTTTTCAGGGAGAAACCGTCGCCCACCTCGTGACCCAATAAATGCTATGCTATCTTATGGATACTCTTTGTTATGTAAAGATGTGGTTAATGAATTAATGAGGGTAGGTCTTGACCCTTATTTAGGATTTTATCATAGTAACATTTATGGGAGACCGGCATTGGCTTTAGACATTATGGAAGAGTTTCGCTCTATCATTGTTGATTCTGCGGTACTTACTGCGATTAATACAGGTATGGTTAATCAAGCTGATTTTCGACAGGAATTTGGTAAATGCGAGATGAGTGAAAAAGGGAGGAAAGCTTTATTTCAGGCCTATCGTAACAGGATAAACGAAGAAATAACTCATCCTATCTTTGGATACAAGCTCAACTATCGCAGAAATATTGAATTACAGGTAAGGTTTATGGCAAAAGTATTAACAAAAGAATTAAATGAATATAAGCCATTTCTGGTTAGGTAGCCATGGAAAACTATGTAATAGTTTATGATATTTCCGACGATAAACGTAGAAATAAAATTTTTAAGATCTTAAAAAATTATGCAACACCAGTGCAATATAGCGTGTTTGAGGCAAGACTTCATCCAAATGACGTAGTGGAGCTTAAGTATAAATTGTTTTCTGTAATGAATACTAAAAAAGATAGTATAATTTTTTATCGTCTATGTGCATCATGTGCAGGAAAGGTAGATAGAATGGGTATGCCCGTAATAATCTACGGTGAAGGGGATATTCTTATTTAACATAAACGAGAGCCTCAGCTGTGCAAAAATTGCAGCTGGTAAATCCGCATTAAAAACAAAAGATTTTTACTTAATTGCTAGAATTGAAAGCTTGATATTGGAAAAAGGTATGGAGGATGCGCTAAATAGAGCATTTGCATATGTTGACGCTGGAGCTAATGGAATAATGATTCATTCAAGAAAAAAGGATCCTGCAGAGATATTCGAATTCTGTGATAAGTTTAGATCAAAAGATACTAATACACCTTTAGTAGTTGTTCCTACTTCTTTTAATAGTGTTACTGAAGAGGAATTTGCTAAACGTGGTGTTAATATTGTAATATATGCAAATCAATTGACACGTAGTGGATTTCCAGCAATGAAAAAGGTAGCAGAAACTATTTTGACTCATCATAGAGCAAAAGAAGCTGATGATATGTGTATGTCCATTAAGGATATTCTTACATTGATTCCTGAGGATTACTAGATTATATAGGGAAAAACATATACTGGGGAGAATATCAGGAGATAGCTATGAAATATAAACCGTTCTGTAATACTGAAATTACGTTTACAAATAAAAAAGAATTGGAGCAAAAGCTTCTATCCTTAGATGTAATAAATGTGGTTCTAGTAATGAGTGAGTCGTCGGCTATAAGATGGAGTATGATACCCTTCATTGAGCGGTTGCAAGCCAAATGTGAGTTAAAAAATAGCATGCTTACTTGGATAAAAACAGTAGCATCTAATCCTACACAAAGAGATATTATT
>ENA-OWOZ01003281-OWOZ01003281.1-bioreactor-metagenome-genome-assembly--contig:-NODE-3281-length-10782-cov-17.065857_pt1 | contig 10782 bp, 9 predicted proteins | sample MGYA00238140_ERZ651804 | MGnify/ENA primary metagenome ERZ651804 (study PRJEB26910, sample SAMN07631232) | bioreactor metagenome | isolation source: Switchgrass digestor | place: USA: Dartmouth... | reverse complement strand
GGCTCTGGCTTAAAGTTTGCAGATACAGAAAGACATGACCCATATAAGTCTTTTAGATTTGAAGTCGAAATTAGTGGACATATGGTATTCGCTAGAGCAGGATTTCAAAAAGTTTCAGGACTTAAAATGAATACTGATGTAATAGAGTACAGAGAGGGAGGAGATAACTTAACAGTATCTAAATCCCCAGGTCTTACTAAGTTCGACCCTATCACATTAGAAAGGGGTATGTCAGAGGACACAGATATGTGGGATTGGGCTTCAAAGATATTCCATATAGATGAGACAGCTCACGAACAAGTTAAATATAGAGCTAATGTGAAGATTAAACTAAAAGACAGAAATGGAAAAGTTGTAAAGGCATGGGAAATCCCTAATGCTTGGATTTCAAGATATGAGACTGGCGAATTTGACGCTATGAGCAACAATGTAATGATAGAAACTATAGAATTACAACATGAAGGCTTCAAAAAAATTATAGGATAATTAAATACTGACCTTTAGTAAGTCCCTCCTGTGGTATAATAATCGTGGGAGGGATTTTATTATGCCCCACTTGTCATAAAGGGATAACTTGTAAATGAGAAAATAATAGTTATTAAATAAAATTCAAGCAGGGACTATTGTAAAATTCCCCTGCTTGTTTTATAATGAAGGTATGGAGTAGGTATAATAACAAGCTAAAATTAAAGGAGGAAGTAAGATGTCAGAAAACATTAAAACTATTATGGAAGGATTAGGGGAAAATGAATTTATATTACCAGTAGGATATAAGGATAAGGACGGAGTAGTTCATAGAACTGTAACACTTAGACCTATGACTGGAGAGACAGAAGAAGCTATAGCAGACCCTAAAATTAGAGACAATGGAGGGAAAGTAATTACAGCTCTTTTAGAGAGTGTAATAGAGAAAATAGGGACTTTACCTAGAGTAACAAAAGACATTATTAGAGACCTTACTACTATTGATAGGGACTTTCTTCTAATTAAGAACAGACAAGTATCTTTAGGAGATAATATTAGTTACACTGATATTTGCCCTCATTGTAGAGCAAAGAATGAAATCCATGTGAACTTATCTAATATTGAGCCAAAGTATTTAGAGAATGAAGAGGATAGAGAGTTAACATTTGATTTACCTATCGGATATACAGATGCTAGTGGAACTGTTCACAAGGAAATTACAATTACTCTTCCTACAGGAAGAGTACAGGAGAAAGTAGCACAGATGGTTAGAGCTAATCCAGCTCAAGCAACTACAATTATGTTACAGTTAATTACATTAAAGTTAGGCACATTAGAGTTTATTAATCCAGATGTGTTTAAAAAGATGACTAAGAAGGATAGAGATTTTATTTCTAACAAATTGTCTGAATTGGAAGTAGGAGTTAAGTTCGATACAGAAGTCGTATGTTCTGAATGTGGCTCTGAATTTGTAACATCAATTCCGTTACAGTCATTATTGGGGGAATAACAAGCCTTGACGAGTTGTACAATGAAGTTCATATAATAGCTTATTATTATAAATGGGGAGAGAAAGATATACTGTCTCTTCCCGTTTTTAAAAGGCGGAAATATATTAGCTTCATTGAACAACAAGTCAAGGCTGAAAATCAAGTAGATGATGGAGATGAAGCCTATTGTCATGATTACTAACCTCCAAAATGTGAAAAGGGGAGGAGATAGTGTATGTTAGACCATTTAGGATTAGGGATAGTCCTTACAATGCAAGATGATTTTACCCCTCAAGCTAATAAGGCTGTTCAAGCTATGGATAGGCTGTCTAGTAGGGCTGAACAGTTGGAGAGAGATATGCAAAAGAGTATGAGTAACCTCCAAAATATAATGTTAGCAGGATTTTCCCTTAATCAAGTCGGAGGAGAATTTGAGAGAACAGGAAAGAAAATATTAGGAGCTATACAGAATACTTTTACTGGATTAGGAAGAGTGGGAAAAGAATTTGAGACTCTAAAGCATACTATGGAAGTATTCTTTAGAGAGTCTACAGATGAAGCTATGAAATGGGGAGTAGACTTAGCTAGTAAGACCCCTTTTGAAATCAAGCCAGTACTTGATGCTATGAGTTCATTTAAAGCCATTCAGATAGATGTTAGGAAGCAATTTGAGTACACTAATGCAGAAGGAAAAAAAGCACAGAAATCTTTTATGGAGTTCGTAGGAGATTTAGGAGCTTTTAGACCAGACAAAGGTGTAGAAGGTGCTATGATGGCTATACGAAACTATATTGGAGGAAATAAGAGGTCTCTAAGACAGTTATTTGACGTTGATGAGAGACTTATAATAGGAAGAGAATTTGATACCTCTAATATGGATAATTTCCAAAAGGACTTTGTTGAATTTGTTAATAAATTAGCTCCAGATATGATGAAAAACTTAGAAGGAACAGCAGACCAATTACTCTCAAACTTAGGGGATAAGTGGACATGGTTTGTTTACCAGATAGGGGAGAGTGGAGCTTTTGATGCTATGAAGAAAACCCTTATAGATATAACAGGGATAATAGATGAAATTGATTTAGATAAGACAGCTAAAGTTATTGGAGAAATATTCACATCATTATGGAAGCCTATAGACAAAGTTACACAAGGAATAGCAAGATTAGTTAAAGGGATAGCGGAGTTCACAGAGCAACATCCTATGATAGCTAAGATAGCTATAGGATTTACAGCGATATTTGGAGCTCTATCAGTACTATCTGGAATTATTATGAAGCTAACAGGGAACTTTTTAATACTATCTACATCTATAGTATCAGCTTATGCTAACTTACAAGTATTGAGTACTTTAAATAAAGTCTCAATGTTCTCTGGATTGAATTTACAGATAGGAGCAGTTATTAGGAATTTAGGACTATTAGGAATAATTGCAGGGATAGTAGCTATAGGATTTAAGAGGAATATAGATGGAATTAGAGATAGATGGGAAACATTACAGACAGCATGGAAACAGTCTGGAGAAATTCTGGAAATGGGAGCAGGTAGAGGAATTAGAAACTTTGAAATGGTATTTGATAGAGCAATAGATAATATCACCACTAAGTTAATGAGATTTAGACTTATTGGAACAGTAATATTCACCACCTTATTTGGAAAGACAGTTAATGGGGTATTGCAGTACTCTCAAAAGGACATTGAGAACTTAAGAGTAATGGGATTACTACCATTTGCTCAAACAATGGCTATGATAAGAGGAAGAGTTAAGAGCTTTTTTGAAGGATTTGAAAGTGGAATTACTAAGGCTTATGAAGTAGCAAAGAACTTCTTAGACTTTGTTCTAATACCTATAAAGGCTATATTTGAGTCATTATCAAAGTTAGCTCCTATTAAGGCTATATCTAATCTCTTTGGAGTGAAGAGTGAGAAGGGAATAGGCTTAGAGGATGCTCAAGAAAGTATGACTCAATTTGAGAAGTTAGGGGAGAAAGCTGGAGGACTTATAGGAACTTTATTAGGCTTCAAAGTAGTAGGTTCATTAACTAATATCATTACTAAACCGTTTAAAGGACTATTTGATATATTAGGAAAGACTAAAGGGGCTACAGATAAGTTAAAGGATAGTATGAGCTTCTTTTCAAATCCGTTAAGGAAAGGGAGAAAAGGAGGATTACAATTTACACAACTTGATGAGAACTTCAATCCAGTAGGAGATTATGACTCCCTTGCTGGGAGATGGACTAGAGCTAAGATGAGATTTAAGTCATTCTTAGGAGAGAGGTCAGAGTTACCAAAGGCAAGTGCAAGTAGTTATGAAGGATATGATAGAGTATTGTATTCTAATGTACCTAAGAACTTTAGAGACTATAATCTAAAAGATGGGGCTAACCCATATGACCTATACACAAAGCAACCTAAAGGACTAATGGGAAGATTGTCTCAAGCTCTATTTGGAGCTAAATACTACACTCCATCTAGTGATGGAAGTGGGATGGAGTATGTAGGAAGGTATGGAGGAAGATTGACCCAATTTAGAGATGATACTCAAACTAGATTATCTTCTCAAAGTTTAGGGATTAATCCACCTACTGTAGCTGATATAAAAAGGATATACGGAGGAGATATAGCTTCTTGGAAAAGAGATAGAGCTATATTCATAAATCAAGATAAAAAAGTAGGAAGTATGATGGATATAAAAGGAAGTGACTACTCACAGATTGAAGAAAACCTAAGAAGAAGTAGAGATGCTAGAATACAAGAGTTAATTTCAAACCCTCAATTTAGAAGAAATGCTTATAGAGATGCGGGAATAAGTGGAAGGTCATTTAATATGAGAGAAGCAGATAGAATTAGCTTCTTAACTAGATATGCTTATGATGACCCACTAGTGCAACAAAGAAGTAAAGAACTACAGGATATGAGGGACTATGCTAATACTAATGCTCCTATATTTCAAGCTAAACAGAATAAATTAAGCCAGTTCCTATTTGGACAGAGGATATATACTCCAGAACAGGACGAGCAAGGAAGATGGTATGAAAGAACTGTAGCTCGTAGGGGAGGAATTTTCAGAAACCCAGCTAATGATATGGTGTTTAATGATGAAGGAGATGTATCATTAGGAGGAAGAGTTAGAAGAATGGGAGGTGCAATAGCCAACTCAAGATTAGGAAGAGCTGTAGGAGGAGCTACTAGTGGAATTAGAGGAGGACTAGGAAGCCTATTCGGAGGAGTTCGTAGAGGAGCTGGAGCAGTAGGAGGATTTTTAGGAAGAGTAGTAAATGCACCTCTAAATCTTATTAACAGCCAGAGAGCTCGATTAGGATGGGATGAACTATCTTATAGAGATATAGGAAGAGGGATATTTAGAAGAGCTCAATATGATGAAGATGGAAACATGATAGATAGAGGAGGACTATTCAGTAGAGCAGGAAGAGGAGTTCGTGCTGTAGTTGGAGGAGCAGGAAAAGTTGCTAGGGGAATAGGAGCAGTGGGAAGAGGAGCTATGAGAGCTTTACCTCTTGTATCTGGAGCTCTATCTGTAGGAAGAATGGGCTATCAAGCTATTAGTCAACTAGGAGGAGAAGAAGGCTTTACAGGAGGAGTAGAGAAGCTAAGAAAGAAAATCTCCAACATGGACTTTAAAGGAGTATTTGATAAGTTTATAGAAGACTTTAAGAAGAATATAGGAGCTTTTTTACCTCTAGCAAAAGACGTATTTAGCAAGATAGCAGAAGCATTACCATCTATTCTAGCAAAAGCATGGGAAGGAATAAAGGCAGGAGCTTCATTAGCTTGGCAGTTTATTAATGAACATGGATTGGAGATATTAGAAGGGATGGCAGACCTAATACTACCTCTATTTGGAAGGGTATGGGAATGGATAACTACAGATGGATTAGATATGTTAGGAAAATTTGTAGGCAGAGCTGTAGAGTGGCTAATTTCTGATGGAATACCAATGTTCATTAAAGCCTTACTAGGAATAGGAAAATGGCTAATTACTGATGGAATACCTGGTCTATTAAAGATAGTAAGCTCACTGGCAATAGACATAGGAAACGGACTGTTTAATGGAGTAATAAATATATTAGGTGGGATAGGAACAGCTTTAGGAAATGTAATGATGAGTGGGCTAAAAGGAGCTCTGAAATTGTTATTACCTAAACCATTAGAAAAGCCTGTATTTGAAGCTCTAGGATTAGAATATCACCATCAAGGACTGTGGATGTCAGAAGATGAACACCCTGCTATCATAAAGAAAGATGAAACTGTATTACCTCCAGAAAAGTCTAGGAAGCTAGATTACTTCTTAGAGAATATTCCAGTATCCACAAGAGCAAGTCAAAATAAACCACAGCAGATAGATAACTCAATCACTATTGATAAAGTAGAAATTATAGTACAAGCTGATAAATTATCAAGAGCTGATGCAAGAAATCAAGCTAAAATGATACTTGAGGAGTTTAAAAAGTTACAAAAAGAAAAGAATATAAGGCAGTATGTTTAAATAATCTAGGATACCTCTCTATTAAAATATAAGAATTCATCTTATAATAATAGTAGAGGTATCTTTGTTTGATAGGAGGGATATTATGAGAAAAGTAACTAAGGGAAGATTAGGAGAACTTACATTCCAACTTAACCCTTCAAATATGCAGTATGATGCAGGAGGAGTATGGGCTCAAATAAATAGCCCAGGTATGGATAAACCAATACTATCATACAGCTATGGAAAGCCTAGAACATTTACATTTGAATTATGGGTAAATAAAAGACACGAAGCTCCCGTAGATATGGCTCATGTGTTCAATACTCTTCACAAATATAGACTTTCTAAAGAGCCCGTTATATTCGCATATGGCTCATTTGTATGTAAAGTGATAGTACTTGAGTGTCCATTTAATATTGAAGCTTGGTCTAAGAATTTAAGTATTACGGAGATGAAAATACCTGTTACATTACAGATATTATAAGGAGGGATAGTATGATATTTAAAGGAAGTAGGTATGAAGGGAACTATCTATACTATGATGAAGAGAATGAAATAGTTTATTTAGCTCCGTTAGATAAAGTTATACCACCTCACCCCTCTGATTTTGTGTATCAATATAAGGCAGGAGATAGACTTGATATATTAGCTAATGAGTTTTATGGAAATCCTCAAAAGAAGTGGATTATCTTATTAGCTAACCCTCAATATGCAACTGAATTGGATATAAAAGTAGGAGATATATTAAATATTCCTAATCCAGAAAGGATGGATATAAGATGAGTATGTTATTACCTAGAGAAGTACTGTTAGAGCCATACTATGAGATACACATAAATGGAGTGAAATTAGGGGATGACCTAAAGAAGTATATCACTCAAGTAGAAGTAGAGGAGTCAGATAGTGAAGCAGATTTAGGGAGAATAACTGTAGCAGATAAAGACTTCATATTTTCAAACAATATAGAGCTAACAAAGAAAACCCCTATAAAGATATATATGGGGCATAAGAAGAAATTTAGACTTATGCTAGATGGAGAGATAACCCACATAGAAGCAGACTTTGGGGAGGATGGAGTGCCTTATATAACTATAGGAGCTATAGATAAGACCAATAAGATGACTACTGAAAAGAAGTCAAGAGTGTTTAAGGACAAGACTGTAGCAGATGTAGTTAGAATAATAGCAAAAGAGTACGGATTTAAACCTAAAGTACAGGATACAGAGCCTGTTATAGACCAGATAACTCAAGAGGATGAAACAGATGCCCAATTCTTATCTAAACTAGCAGATGATGAAGCATACAAGCTGTATATAGTTACAGAGACTAATGAGTTATACTTTGGGGCTAAAATAAGTGATTTTAAAGTGGAAAATAACATCTACTATAATAGTGGAGACAATACTATAATATCATTTAGACCTACATTAGTAGAGAAAAATAAACCAGAGAATGTAAAATCAAAATCAAGTAGTATTTCAGATACTACAGGAAGTACAGTAACAAAAGAGACTACAGTAAGTAGTGGTAAACCCCCAACTACATCTAAAGCTGTGGGAGGGGGAAAAGCTGGAATATCAATAGTAACTGGAGCAGTTAAGATGCCTAGATAGGAGGGATAGTAATGGCAGGAATAAATGAAACTACAGGAGCAGTCATTCCTAGTCCCAAGTCTACTGGAGCTGATATTCCTAGTACACCTAAAGATATAAATGTAACTAAACCTGCTATTAATGAAGTAAGTACTCAAGGGAAAAAAGATGTAGAAGGAAGAGTCCATGAGTATATTGAAGGAACAGTTCAAGTAGTACCTAATTGTGACTATAAGTGTAAGAAGATTTATGGAATAAATGGAGTAGGAAGTATATTTAGTGGTAACTATTATGTACAGAAAGTAACCCATACAATTTCAGATAGCTACACAGTAAATATGGAAGTTACCCAAGTAGAGCAATTAGCAGTGAATACATCTGTTACAGAGACACGAACAGAGCCAGTTAAACAAGACCCTCCAAAAGCACCAGAAGCACCTAAATATCAAGTGATAACTATAAAAAGAGGGGATACTCTATGGGCTTTATCAAGGAAGTACGGGACTACAGTACAGGAACTAGCTAAGATAAATAACATTAAAAACCCAGATTTAATATATGCTGGAGCTCCTTTAAAAGTACCAGCTAATTAAGGAGGTATAAAATGGCTTACTTTGGAAAATATAGAGCAGAAGTAGTAGATGTAGCAGACCCAGAACAGAGAGGTAGGATAAGAGTTAGATGTCCAGAAGTTTTAGGGACTCAAATATCCAGATGGGCTTTACCTTGCTTTATGCCTAATACCTTTACAGTACCAGCTAAAGGAACTTTAGTTTGGGTGGAGTTTGAGGGAGGAAAGAAGGACAGTCCAATATGGACAGGAGTATTCTACACTAAAGACCAATGGAAGAGTAAGTTTGGAGTAGCTTATAGTCCAGATAAGTACCTTACTAATTCATTAGGAGAGATGAGAATTGTATCAGCTAAGAATGGAATATTTGTAAGAGCAATAGGAGCAGATGTAGATATAAACACTACACCAGACGCAGGAATAACTAAGATAGGAACTATCGAGTCATTAGGAATTACTGTAACTGGAGATGTAACTGTATCTGAAAGCATCTACTATGAAGGTAGTGTTACTGACATTAATTTAGGAAAGAGTTAAGGAGGGATAACATATGGCAGGACAAAAAGGCTTTACTGGAATATCATTCCCTTTTAGATTTGATGGAAGAGGAGGAGTAGCAACCTCTACAACCTCTGTTACAGACTTCTCTCACATTAAGGAGAGTATTATACAGATTATATTAACTCAAGTTGGGGAGAGAAGGATGGAGCTAGAATTTGGCTCGGAAGTAAGAGACCATTTATTCTCTATGTCAGATGATGAGACTGATATTGCTATATTAAAGTTTAAGATACAAGAAGCAATAGAGAAATATGAGAAGAGAGTTGAAATCAATAATATAGAAATTATCCGAGATGAAAGTATTGCAGGAGAAGGTACTTGGATAGTGGAGATAGATTTTAAAGTTATAAAGTACTTGAAAAATGATATAGTAAGATTTAAACTAAACTAAAGAAAGAGAGGAGGTAAAGATATGGCAGAATTAAGAGCTGTTGATTATGTGACGAAAGATTATGAAGGATTTAGACAGTTAATGTTAGACTTAATACCACAATATGCTCCAGAGTGGACAGATACATCTCAATCGGACTTTGGAGTAGTGCTTATAGAGCTGTTGGCTAATGGACTGGATATTTTATCTTATTATCAAGACAAGTACTTCAATGAGTCCTTCTTAGCTACAGCAAAGACCAGAAAAGCAGTAATTAATCTATGTAAAATGCTTGGATATGAATTAGCACATCAAACTCCAGCTATCCATAGAATAGAATTTACAAAAGATGAAAGCTTTATAGATGATACTATTATAATCCCAAAAGGTACAAAAATAGGTACTGACCCAAAAGTAGGGGCTCAAGTAGTATTTGAGTTATTAGAAGGGGATGTAATTCTCCCTGCAGGAGTAACTACAGTTACAGCTTTAGCTACTCATGGGATGACTGTTACAGATAATATCTTAGGAGCTTCTGATGGGACTGAATTTCAGACTTTTAAGTTAATGTACCCAGATGTACTAAAAGATACTCTTCAAGTTGTTACAATAGAGAATGGAAGGGAAATAACTTGGGAAAGAGTGGAGGACTTCCTAAGTTCAGAACAGGAAGATAGGCATTACACTATCAGTACTAATGAAGCAAATGAGATGTTTGTTCAGTTTGGTAATGGACTATCTGGAAGAATACCTACTAAAAATACTGTAATAAAAGCTCATTACAGAGTTGGAGGAGGAACTATAGGGAATGTAGGTTTGAATACTATTAATTCTTTCGTTGACAAGGAATTTGCAGGAGTAACCTTTAAGAATATAGAGTTATATCTTAGGGGGGAAGATGTTGAGGACATAGAACACGCAAGAATAGTAGCTCCTAGACACTTTAGGAACGCTGGGAGGGCAGTAACTAAGTTAGACTTTGAAGATATTGTAATGGGGATAGAGGGAGTATCTAAAGCCAAATGTATAGAGACTTTTAATGAGAATGGAGACCTTCATATTTATGTTGTACCTTCTGACTATGGAGTATTAACAGAAGGATTAGAAACTAAGATACTAGATACCCTTAATAAAGTAAAATTAGTACATGATAACCCTATTTTATTCAGTACCACTTACACAGAGTTTACAGTAGACCTTCAAGTGTACACTTACTCAAACTATATAAACTCTGATGTAACAGCTAGAGTAACAGACGCTATAGAGAAATTCTTTGACATTAGAAAGATGTCCTTTGGTGAAGATGTATTTATAGCATCAATAGTAGGAGAAGTAATGAAGGTAGAAGGAGTAAGAAATGTAGTAGTAAATGCTCCACTAACTGACATTACAGTACCAGAAAATAGTGTAGCTAAGTTGATAGGAGTAACGGTAACTACTACAGGAGGAGTTGAAGCATAATGAAAGATAATTTTGATAAACAACTTTATAATATGCTTCCTCCTATCTACAGGAAAGAGGATGCAAAGATAAAACCTCATCCAGAGCCTTTGAAGAGATTTCTAAAGATACTACATGAAGGAGGATTTAAACCACTTATTGAGAGAATAGAATCTCTTCAAAACCTTACTGATATTGATAATGCAGACCCCAATTCCATCCACCTATTAGTACAGACTCTTGGACTAGATTTTCCTTACAATATGTCAGATAAAGAGAGAAGGAAGTATCTCAAGATTATT
>ENA-OWOZ01003275-OWOZ01003275.1-bioreactor-metagenome-genome-assembly--contig:-NODE-3275-length-10802-cov-2.912354_pt1 | contig 10802 bp, 6 predicted proteins | sample MGYA00238140_ERZ651804 | MGnify/ENA primary metagenome ERZ651804 (study PRJEB26910, sample SAMN07631232) | bioreactor metagenome | isolation source: Switchgrass digestor | place: USA: Dartmouth... | reverse complement strand
AAGAGTGTAGGTTTCTATATGGGTCAAAGTGATAACCACAGAGAGATAAAAGCTATGCTGGATAAATATAAGGACATAGCTGCTGCTGAGGAAGAGCTGGAGATGGTGAGAAAAGTATGGAGAGATATAACTGGAAAAATACAAGTAATGACACCGGATAAGTCTATGGATATTATGCTAAATGGTTGGCTTGTATATCAAACCATATCCTGCAGACTATGGGGAAGATCAGGATTTTATCAATCTGGCGGAGCCTATGGTTTCAGAGATCAGCTCCAGGATGCTATGAACATCGGTATGATAACACCAGAACTTTTGAAAAACCAGATCCTTCTCCATTGTAGCCATCAATTTGAAGAAGGAGATGTTCTTCACTGGTGGCATCCTGTTGCAGGGGACAAAGGAGTGCGCACTAGATTCTCTGATGATTTGCTATGGCTTCCCTACGGTGTTATACAATATATAAACTATACCGATGACAAAAGTATTCTAGAGATAAGTACTCCCTATATTAAAGCCGAACCTTTAAAGGAGGGAGAGGATGAGAGGTATGGTATCCCTGAAAAGTCTTCCATTATAGGGACAGTTTATGAGCACTGCATCAAGGCTTTAGATAGGAGCTTGAAGTTTGGAGCTCACCAATTGCCATTGATGGGCTCCGGTGACTGGAACGACGGTATGAATCTGGTAGGCAACAGAGGCAAGGGCGAAAGCGTATGGCTTGCTTTCTTCATATATGAAATACTCAAGGGATTTTTGTCTATCTGCATTCATATGGAGGACACAGAGAGAGCTGCCAAATATGAAAAGGCAATGAAAAATATTAAGCAAGCAATAGAGGAAGCCGCATGGGATGGCAACTGGTACAGGAGAGCATATTTCGATGATGGAACTCCTCTAGGATCTTCGGAAAATACTGAATGTATGATTGATTCCATAGCTCAAAGCTGGTCCGTAATATCTGGGGCGGCCAGCCCTGAAAGGGCATCTTTGGCTATGGAGTCGGTAAAAAGGCATCTGGTGAAGGAAGATGAAGGTATGGTGCTGTTGTTTACTCCTCCATTTGACAAGACCGACCATAATCCAGGATATATAAAATCCTATGTTCCTGGAGTAAGAGAAAACGGAGGACAGTATACCCATGGAGCAGTATGGGTTATATGTGCCTTTGCCCTCCTTGGCGATGGAGATATGGCGCATAAGATTTTCCATATGATAAATCCAATAAATCACACTCGTACAACTTTGGAATGCTCTATATACAAGACAGAACCCTATGCAGTGGTAGCTGATATATATGCGGCAAATCAGCACATGGGCAGAGGCGGATGGTCCTGGTATACAGGGGCTGCTGGATGGCTCTATAAGGCAGGAATTGAATATATACTTGGGATAAACATAAGAGGGAGGAATTTGGTAATAAATCCATGCATACCAGAGCACTGGGAAGGTTATAAGGTTATCTATAATCACTCTGGAACAATATATAATATAACAGTATCCAATCCCCAAAATATTTGCAGGGGTGTAATATCTATTACTTTGGATGGGAAAGCTATAGTTGGCAATGCTATAGAACTTGTTGATGATAAAAATACTCATCAAGTAAATGTCTTAATGGGCTGTTAAAAATAAAGACGAAATGATATTATAAAATTAAAGAGGTGAGAGTAGCTATATGAATTTGTTTGATATAATTGGTCCCGTTATGATAGGACCATCCAGTTCCCATACTGCTGGAGCTGCCAGATTGGGGAAATTAGCCCGCAATATATTTGGAGAAGAGTTTAATAAGGCAGATATCACACTGTATAATTCCTTTTCAAAAACTGGCAAAGGCCATGGCACTGATAAAGCCATCGTAGCTGGAATATTAGGGATGGAACCTGATGATGAAAACATAAAAAATGCTTTTGAACTGGTTAAAAAATCAGGTATAGAAGTTAACTTTAATTATCAGGACAGTAATAGAGAGGTTCATCCAAATACAGCTATGATAAAATTGTACGAAAAAGAAAAATCAATGAGCATAACAGGCTGCTCTCTCGGTGGAGGCAGGGTCATGATACAGGATATAGATGGATTTAAGACCGAGTTTACTGGTGAATTCAACACTATAATTTCCATACAGAGGGATAAGCCAGGCATCGTGGCTTATGTTGCATCATACTTGGCTCAAAAAAATATAAATATTGCCCAAATGAAGCTTTCTAGAAAATCAAAGGGAGATACTGCTCTGATGATTATTGAGACAGATGAAATACCGCCTGAATCTCTAAAAACAGATTTAGAAAACAATGAAGGAATATACAAGATAGTATTATCTATTATTTGAGGAGGAAGGATATGTCTCTTTTTACTATGAAGCAAATTATTGAAGCTGCTGAAGAAAAGGGTGTTAAAATATCAACTGTGGCCATGGAGATGGAGAGCAAGGAAAGTGGCTTATCTATCGATGAGATTAAGAAAAGAATGACTAATAATTATGATATAATGAAAAATGCTGTTTCACATGGTATAAATCAGGTTATACCCTCTGTCAGTGGACTTACAGGCGGAGAGGGCTTTAGGCTATGGCAGGGAAAGGATAAGGGACTATCTGGCGATACAATTCTGAAGGCCTCCTCCAGGGCTATGGCTGTTTCTAATGTCAATGCCTCTATGGGACGAGTCGTTTCAGCTCCTACAGCAGGCTCTTGCGGAATAATTCCTGGTGTGCTTATAACCATTGGAGAAAGACTTGGGAAGTCTGAAGATGAGATTGTGGATGCATTGATTACTACCGCTGTAGTAGGAAAGGTAATAGCTCAAAATGCAACTGTCGCAGGTTCCGAAGGTGGATGCCAGGCAGAATGTGGCGCAGCTTCTGCTATGGCAGCAGCTGCAGCTGTTGAACTGTCAGGAGGTACACCTTCTCAGGCGGGTCATGCTGCTGCTATAGCATTAAAAGGTGTTATGGGGCTTATATGTGATCCTGTAGCCGGATTAGTTGAAGTGCCATGTATTAAAAGAAACAGTTTTGGAGCAGCACAGGCAATCTTGGCAGCAGATATGGCTATGTCAGGGATAGAAAGCGTAATACCTGTAGATGAGGTCATCAAAGCCATGGGAGATGTAGGTCACGCTATGCCTGAAGAACTGAAGGAAACGGCTATGGGAGGTATCGCAGCTTCAGAAACTGCCAAAAAGCTGGAGAAAAAACTCTTGAAAAATGATATGTAGGTGAGAAAAAATGGCTCATATAACTGTACATGTTTTAGGAGTACCTGAGGTCAGAATAGACGGAAAGATTATAGAGTTTCCCTATAAAAAGGCAGAAGCCCTTTTCTATTTTCTATGTGTAAATAAAAAAACCACCCGGGAAAAATTATCTTCTCTTCTATGGAGCGAATATAATGACGAATCTGCAAGGAGAAATCTGAGAAACGCTTTATATGTTATAAAAAATATAATCGGTGAAGATGTAATAATTACACCAAATCGTTCAGTTGTAGAGTTAAATCCTGAGGCCAAAATATATATTGATATTGATGATCCCAAATCATATGAAGAGGATGAAACTGAATGCTTTGATAAAGTTTTTTTGGAGAACTTCTTATTAAAAGATGCTTATGATTTTGAGGATTGGTTGAGAGAAAAGAGAGATAATTATCAAAAAAATGCAATTAATAAGTTGACTATGCTTGTTAATAATGCCTTATCTTGTAAAGATTATCCAAAAGCACAAAATTATTTATTAAAATTAATTAAAATAGATTCTTATAATGAAGAAGCTTACAGACAATTGATGCAAATTTATAGGGAAAAGGGAGAAGCCAAAAAAGCAATAGAATGTTATGTAAAATTAAAGAACTATTTAGATGATGAGTTAGGCATTAAGCCTGATGTAATAACTCAGCGTCTATATCAATCCATAAAAATGGAGCTGGAATTGCTCAGCTCAGAGGATAAAGATCCCAGTTTTTTTGGGAGAATAGATGAAATGAAATTGATGAAGGAAAAATTGGAGCTTTTCCGAAAGGAAAATGCCTCTCAATGCATCGTCATTCAAGGCGAAGCTGGAGTAGGAAAATCTGCCCTGATTCAACACTTTATTAAGAAAACTGTTGATGATAACACACTGGTATTGCAAAGCTACTGTTATCAAGCTGAAGAGAACTTTTGTCTAAGACCTTGGAATATTATACTGGAACAACTTATTAAAACTTTGGACAAGTATAAGATTAAAATATCGCCAGCAAAATTTCAAATATTGTCATTCTTTTTTCCTGCACTTTTATCAGAAGCTCAAGTTTCAGATGTTGATGAGATGGTAAAGCTGAATCCTGTAAAATATGGACAAATTATAGAAATAATACTTGAACTTTTAAAACAGGCAGCTATAGATAAAAATATTATTCTTATAATTGATGATATTCAATGGGCGGACGATCAAAGCATCAAACTGGTTTACGAGCTGCTTCTAAGAAGCAGAAGCATTCCTATCTTTTTCATCCTCAGCGGAAGAAATGAAAACCTTGATAAGAAATTTAAATTGATACACACATTATATCTTCATAATATTTTAGAAGCCATCGAATTAAAAAGGTTATCCATGAAGGAAACTTTTGATTTTTGCCGATTTAAATTTAAAATGTATGATTTTGATAATGGTATTTTGAAGCGAATTTATAAAGAAACAGAAGGGAATATCTTTTTTATTATCGAAATTTTAAACCTGCTTAAAGAAGGAAAGGATATAAGCAACTTGTCAAATAAAATGCAATCCATTATGGAAAGCAGATTGTCCACAGTTTCTAAAGATGGCCTTCAAATTTTAAATATTATGTCAGTGTTTTTTGATGAGGTTCTCTATAGTACATTACAGGCATTAAGCGGCAAAGAGCATATGAAGATGGTTCGGATAATCGAAGAACTGCAGCTTAAATACCTGATAAAAGAGGAAGTTGATACAAATGGAGAGCTAGCCTATCGATTTACCCATATAAAAATACATGAGTATATATACTCAAGGCTTTCTGCTTCCAGAAAAAGGCTCCTTCACAATAGAATTGCTTTGTATTTGGAAGACAAATATTCTGCTACAGAGTACGATGATAGAATTGTTACCAGACTTATACATCATTTTTTCCAAAGCGGAAATAGACTTAAAGAATTAGAGTATCGTATAAAAAGAGCAAAGACATATCTGTGTTTTGGATATGAGCTTTTTCCAGTCATTGATGATAATGTTTTTATAGAATTGGAAAATGAATCTTATGATTGTGATTTATCTGAAAAACAGTTAAAAAGTATAGAGTCAATGATAATCATGATGAGCAAAACACTGAGTACGAATTCTGATTTTGTCAGGATGGAGTCTGATTTTCTAGCAATGCAGGGAAGTCTTTTCATACAAAAGGGGAATTACGATGATGGGATACGAATGATTGGAAGGATGATAAAAAAAGCTGAAAAAGAAGGACATATTATAAATTTGCTGAATGGTCTTACCCAGATGTGTTATTACGGAATACAGACAGATAATAAGGAGATCCTTGCTGAGTATTCTGATAAAATGTACCACACCTCAAAAAAACATAATATGCTTCAGGAATATGGTATAGCTCTAAGATTTAATGGATTATTGAAGCTTATGGAATCAGATTATGCTGGAGCTGAGATATTCTTTAATGAATCAATAAAAATTTTCAAATCATTAGAAACATTATATAAAAAATATACATTCAGTATAACCGCAGCGCTGAATTATATCGGAGACACCCGTTTATATTCCGGCAATAATGAAGAAGCACTGAAACTATATGAAAAATGTATTACCATGAGCGAAGGCCGGAGAAATTATATGAGCATTAGTTTATTTTATGCCAATGCTGGACATGCTTCATTTAATATTTGCAATTATGAGCTTTCCAGAAGGTTTTTTGAAAAATCCTTAGCCTATCTCAATGAGGTTAAAGGAGGCTGGGTCCATCCCATTGCTAACAGCTTCAAAGCATTATTGTTAACTTATGAAGGAAATTATGAAGGTGCTTTATATAATTTGAAAATAGCAGATATGTATTGTGAAAGGCTAAAGAAAAAATATTGGATGGGTATTAATTATAGAGTAAAGGCCGAGATAAGAGCTATAATGGATAATAATAAAGATGTTGAAAGGAACTTTCATGACTATCTGGTGGAGAATGCCGATTATTATGCAGATTCGGCCATCAAGCTTTTTAAAAGCGTAGGCAATAATTATGGAGTATCCATATGCAAAAAATATGTAACCTAGAAAATTATAGAATGAATACTCACACTCTATTCTATCGTCTTCAGGAAAGGGTAAAACCTTTCTTTTTTTTGACTTAGATTTTATATTTATTTGACACTTTATTGACGATTTGTTTGTTAAATTTAAAGAAAATTAAAAAAATGGAGGTACTATCGGTGCTTATTGATTTCATCGTGAATGGTAGAGAATATAGTATTGATGTGGAATCAGATATGAGACTCATAGATATATTAAGATACAAGCTTGGACTTACAGGAGTCAAAGAAGGTTGCGGAGAGGGCGAGTGCGGTGCCTGCACTATAATAATGGATGGCGAAGCTGTGAACTCATGTCTTGTAATGGCTGTTCAGGCTAGAGGAAAAGAGATAATTACAATTGAGGGTTTAGAGAAGAATGGAGAATTGGATCCATTGCAGACAGCATTTATGGAAAATGGAGCTGTTCAATGTGGGTATTGCACTCCAGGCATGATAATGTCGGCAAAAGCTCTGCTTCTTAAGAACCCTAACCCAACAGAAGAAGAAATCAGAGAAGCAATAGCCGGAAATATATGTCGCTGCACCGGTTATAACAATATAGTTAAAGCTGTTAAAGCGGCTTCTAATAATATTGATGGAGGATTTGAGGAGATATAATGACTAATTTATGCTTTTTTACACCTAATAACATGAAAGAACTGCGACAATGTCTAAGCATGGCAGACGAAAGCACTAGATTTATAGCGGGAGGAACAGATCTTGTAATTAAGTTGAGAAAGAGCAGTAATAAACATTGGAAGTTAATCGACTTATCCGGCATGACAGAACTGAAATATATAAAAGAAGATGAAAATTTTATAAGAATAGGAGCTTGTACAACATTTGCTAATATAGCCTCTGATCCTGTTATCAAAAGGTACGGCAGATGTTTGTCCTTAGCTGCTTCAGAGGTAGGTTCTGTACAGATCAGGAATAGAGCCACAATAGCAGGAAATATCGCCAATGCGTCTCCCGCTGCTGATTCCCTGGCTCCACTTTCGATGTTGGGAGCAAAGGCTTTGTTGATGGACAGACAAGGGAATAAAACTGTATGCGGAATAGATAGCTTGATTTCAGGAGTAGGGAAAAACAATCTTGATGTTGGACAAATAATTTTAGAAGTTTTCTTTCCAGCTAATAAAGATGTGGTTTCAAGCTTTGTAAAACTCGGCTCTAGAAAAAAAGTAAGCATTTCAAGGCTTAACATTGCTCTTGCTGCAGAATACAGCAATGGAGATCAAAAATTAAAAAATGTAAATGTAGCGGTAGGAGCCGTAGGTCCTGGTCCGATGAGTGCTGCAAAATCCGCCTCTCTTCTTGATGGGAGAAACATAAGCAAGGAAGTGATAGAATCTTTTTCTGAATCACTGGCACAGGAAGTGGAAGAAGCAATTAAAGGTCGAAGTTCAATGCCTTATAAAAGAAAGGCAGTTATGGGCTTAGGTAAAGATTTGTTGGATGATTTGTTATCATATATATCTGCATTAGAAAGGGAAGAATGTTATGACAGATAATCTAAAGTATGTAGGTAGAAATATACCTCTTCATGATATCAGACAAAAAGTAACTGGAAGCATGAAATATTTGGGCGATATGGATTTTGGCAATATGCTTTATATAAAGCTGGTTCTGAGCAGCATTGCAAACGGAAAGGTAGTCAAAATAGATACCTCCTTAGCAGAAAAAGTGCCGGGAGTAGTAAAAATATATTCTTTTGCCAATACACCGTCTACAAAATACAGTGGTTCTGCATGGTTCAAAGACGAAAATACCCCAAAAACAGAGACTTTATTTTCTCAAAGAGTTAGATTTGTAGGCGACAGGGTAGCGGCTGTTGTGGCTGAAAACCCAGAAGCGGCGAAAAAAGCAGCAGAACTTGTGAAAGTAGAATATGAAGAATATGAGCCGGTGCTCAAGATGGAGGATTATCTGAATACACGAGAGGGAAAACTTCACGAAGAAGAGCCGGACTATTACATTAAAGAAATATCCTGCGGAAACATGGAAGATGCATTGGAGAAAGCATATAAAGTATTCTCTGATGAAGTGGAAACTCAAAAAGTACATCATGCAGCTATGGAAAATCATATTTGTATAGCAGTACCCCATCCTACAGAAGGTATAACAGTATATTCACCTTGTCAGATAGTATATGGAGTTCAATGCATAGTTGCCCAAGTGTTAAATATGCCTTTGAACAGAGTGAGGGTTATTAAGGTTCCCACAGGCGGTTCTTTCGGTGGTAAACAGGAAACTGTATTGGAACCGGTATGCGCTTTTATTGCGAAGGATTTGAATAGAGCGGTAAAGATGGAATTTGAAAGAAAAGAGAGTATCCTATCTACCAGAACAAGAAATGCCACAAAGGGTTATGTGAAAACTGCCGTAGATAAAGATGGCCACATTATTGCTAGGGATGTTAAAGTAATTCTGGATGCTGGGGCATACACATCAGGAGGTTGCAAGGTAAGTATAGCAGCAGGAAAAAAGTCTTTCAGATTATATAGAATTCCCAATCAGAGGTATAAAGGCATTATTGTAAATACCAATACTCCTATAGGAGGAGCCTGCAGAGGATATGGTTCACCACAAATACATGCAATAACTGAAATAAGCATCGACAATGTTGCACGAAGTATGGGGATGGATCCGGTAGATTTTAGGCTGATGAATCTTATTCAACCCTATGATGAGGATCCTACAGGGGCTCCTAATATAGGAAATGCTAGGATTATTGACTGTGTAGAAAAAGGAGTTTCTGAATTTAAATGGTATGAAAGGAGAAAAGCCGATGATAAAGGAGGGAGATATAAGAGAGGTATAGGAATGGCATGTGCTACTCACGGCAATGGATATTATGGCGCTTATCATGATTTTACAAGGATGAATCTGAGGATGCTGAATGATGGAAGCCTTATATTGGAGGCAGGGCTCCATGAACTAGGCTGCGGCACCATAGTATCAACAGCCCAAATTGTAGCAGAGATACTGGACGTTGAAGTATCAAAGATTCATGTTACCGAGGGAGACACAAGGTTTAGCCCCTATGATTTAGGTTCACAGGCAAGCCGAGTGACATATGTATGTGGAGCCTGCGCAAAAGAGACTGCTAAGTTATTAAAGGAACTTATGCTGGAGAATGCATCTAAAATCTACAAAGTGCCTAAGGAATCAATAAATATGAAGGGAGGTTATATCTGGGTAAAAGGAAACGAGAGAACAAAAAGAACCTATGGAGATATGGCAGCTGAGATTCAAAAAGTAAACAAAACCGAGCTATATGTTTCCCATGAATATGAATCTAAAGCCAATCCCGGATCTTACGCAGCACATTTTGCAGAAATTATTGTGGACACATACACTGGATTAGTTAGAGTCGTTGACTATTTGGCAGTTCATGACATAGGAAAAGCAATCAATCCAGGATTTGTAGAGGGCCAGATATTGGGAGGAGTGCAAATGGGTATCGGAATGGCTCTCTATGAAGAAATTAAGTTCGACGCTAAAGGAAAGCCAATAAATGACAGCTTTGCTAAATACCATATGGTAAATGCACCAGATATGCCGAGGGTTAAAACCCTGTTGATTGAAGAAGGAGAAGATTATGGACCCTATGGTGCTAAGAGTATTGGAGAACTTTGTACTGTACCAGTGGCACCTGCCATAGTCAATGCGGTGAATGATGCTTTAGGAACAAGGCTTTCTTCTTTGCCATTAACGCCTGAAAAAGTTTTGGCAGCTATAGAAGGTTAAATATGTAAATTAAGTTTATTATATGAAATTAGACTTAACAATTATATTATAAGAAATTACCGAATAGGTTTATTGACCACTACTATCACTAACTTCTTTTATTGAAGACAATATATAGGTGTAATAGTGGTCAACATTAAAAATAATTGATAGGATATGTATATTTTCATTAAGAATATGAAGTATATGAAAAGTTTATAAAAAATTAGCTATAAATAATATATATGCTTTCAGAGGAGGTTCTCATATGAATAAAGTCCAAAAAGAAAAAACTATTATTGAAAAGTTCCCTAATGCAATTGTTCTTTTGTTTGCATTAATTGTAATAACTGGTTTATTGTCTTATGTTATTCCCTCTGGTGAATATAATTCAATAGAAATTGATGGAAAACAAGTTATAGATCCAAATAGTTTCCATATAATAGATAAAACTCCATTAAAACCTTTAGACTTTATTAAAGCAATACCTTTGGGGTTGCAAAATGCTTCTGCACTAATTTTTATGATTTTTTTGATAGGCGGTTCTATAAGCATTTTTGAAAGCACAGGGGCTATTGAAGGAGCAGTTGCAGGTTTTGCGAAGAAATTTGGAAGAGAAAAAAGCTCAATAGTATTGATATTGATAACTTCATTCTTTGCTTTCCTAGGAGCCTTCCCAGGCATGTTAGAGGCAGCGATACCCTTCGCACCTCTATGCGTAGGCATTGCGGTTTCTCTCGGGTATGATTTATTAGTAGGGATTTCTATAGCTGTTA
>ENA-OWOZ01003274-OWOZ01003274.1-bioreactor-metagenome-genome-assembly--contig:-NODE-3274-length-10809-cov-4.203597_pt1 | contig 10809 bp, 11 predicted proteins | sample MGYA00238140_ERZ651804 | MGnify/ENA primary metagenome ERZ651804 (study PRJEB26910, sample SAMN07631232) | bioreactor metagenome | isolation source: Switchgrass digestor | place: USA: Dartmouth... | reverse complement strand
GTGCTCTTCCGATCTGAAGGCGCCTTGTTAGTAGCAGTGACAAAACGTGCATTCCCCCGGCCACCTCGACCACCTCTGGCTACTATTACCTCCTGCCCATGATAGGTCAAGTCTGCTATTACCCGACCACTTTCATCATCTTTGATAACTGTGCCCACAGGTACTTTTACTATGAGGTCTTCGCCCCAGGCACCATGCATATTTTTACCTTGCCCATGGGCCCCCCTTGGGGCCTTAAAATGCTTATGATACTTGAAGTCCATCAAGGTACTCAAACCTTCATCAGCTTTAAAAATGACATTCCCCCCTCGGCCACCATCACCACCGGAGGGTCCCCCCATAGGTACATACTTCTCCCTTCGGAAAGCAACTACGCCGTTTCCGCCGTCTCCACCCCGCACATAAACCTTGGCCTGGTCAATAAACATTATTCCAACTCCTCAATAATCCCTTCTAATTGTCCAGCTTGTGGCTGCTGCCACTCAAACAACATCTTCACCTTATTACCGCTGGAATTAAGAGAAAGATTTACCTTTATATTATCTCCCCATCCTTCAAACTGCGAGGATAAGGAGCTTAATGTCTTAATCGGCTCATTGCGCTCTTTTAATAAACCCCATTTTTTTATATTAATCTCTTTATATCTGAGTATTATTCCCAAATCGCGGGCCTTTAGAAGTTGCTCGAAAAAAAACAATGCCGCTTCATTATCCTGCCTTTCGAATATATACCGACCTTCCGCTAATTCTTCGACAACCTTAAGTATATATTCTCTAGCCTGTTGGGGCTGGCCTAGATCAATATAGCCTAAAATAACCTGCAGGTAATTGCCGAAATCATGCCTTAATCTCCTTATAATATTCACTGCCTGCCCAGCTTCCACCTAATCATCCTCCTGCTTTTCCTAATTATCGCAAAGAGCCTAAAAAAGCTCCAGGGTTCCACCCATTAATATTTATATTATTTATTATAAAGAAACGGGGAAAGCACCGCTTTCCCCAATTTAATTACTTATTTATAACTGATAATATTTACATTACTACATTACTGGATATACGCTAACTTGCTTCCTATCTTTGCCTTTCCTTTCAAATTTAACTATGCCATCAATTACAGCAAACAGAGTGTCATCGCCGCCAATCATGACATTTTTCCCCGGGTGAATCTTGGTCCCGCGTTGTCTTACTAATATATTTCCAGCCCGTACAATCTGGCCATCATATCTCTTAACCCCTAAGCGCTTAGCTTGACTATCTCTTCCGTTTCTGGAACTGCCGACACCTTTTTTATGAGCAAATAATTGTAAATCGAATTTAAACATCTCATGACCTCCTTACTTCAAGTTTTATAAATTCACCATAGGCCTCCTGCATAGAACGCATACCGGCCTCCATGGTAGATAGAATAATTTGGGCTTTATCCATTTCGTCCCGGTCAATGCCCTCAGGAATTACGCATTCCAGCCATCCTTCTTTAATATGATACTTTACCTTAGTCTTAAGATTCTTAAGCAAACCTAGCAAAATTGTCTGGGCTACTGCTGAAACCCCGGCACAATATATGTCTTCCCCTCGGGGAGCAAAACCCGTGTGGCCTTTGACCTTAAAAGAAACTATATCATTACCTTTATAGTTAATTTCTATATAAACCATTAAACTTCAATCTTAATAACCTTTAATTTGGTATAAGGTTGCCGATGACCTTGTTTTTTACGATAATTCTTTCTTCTTTTATACTTAAAGACCACTATCTTTTTTTCTTTACCCTGTTCCATAACCTCAACTTCAACCTTAGCGTTAGCTACCAGCGGGTTGCCCACCTTAACCCCATTTTCATCACTGACCATAAGTACCTTATCAATACTCAAATGGTCTCCCGGGGCTACATTAAGTTTTTCTACCTTAATAACTGAACCTTCACTTACTTTGTACTGTTTTCCACCGCTTTCAATAATAGCATAAGACATTTAAAGCACCTCCATATTTTGAGACTCGCCGGTTTACAAGGCAGGCTTAAAAGCCATTTCAAAGCCCGAACCGGGCGGTTGCAAAAAAGAAGCAACCCAAAATAAAAATTAACACATATACAAGACTAAGTCAAGTAAGGAGCTTTAAGCCTTTTCCCATTTATTGTTAGGCAAGCCATTAATCAATTATTTTTAATCTCAGTAATAATCTGCTCCCCTCGTTCATCTGCATACTCCACCCGATTACGTCCATTTTGTTTAGCTTTATACAAAGCATTATCAGCAGCTTGTATTATTTGGGTAGACGTCATACTGTCAAACCCCGAATATACGGCCAAGCCTAAGCTAATTGTTACTTTTATGGGAATACCATTATACATAACTGGCTTACTGCTTATGCTTTCCAGTATACGTTTAGCTATTAACAAACCATCTGTTTTATTACAGCCGGGTAAAACCAGTAAAAATTCTTCCCCGCCATAACGACCAACCGAATCATACAGACGAATATTATTTTTTAAGCGGGACGCCACCTCCACGAGTACCGCATCCCCGACAACATGTCCATATGTATCATTTACCCTTTTAAAATGGTCAAGGTCACCCATCATGACTGCTAAATTGGTTTTATGTCGCTGTGCCCTTTTTAACTCTTTATCCAGAATATTTAATATTTCTTTACGATTTAGAATTTCAGTCAGTGAGTCATGCTGAGCATGATAGCGATGCATATCCAGCGCTTCCCAAAGAGATTGCTGTAATGCCAATATTCTGGTTCCAACGTGCAGCCTTACCTCAAGTATCTCAGCCGAAAAGGGCTTTATAATATAATCATCTGCCCCTGCCTCCAGGCCTGCAATCAGTTCTTTCTTATTACTATTCCAGGTTAGTAAAATAATATAATGATAAGGATAATCAGCTAATTCACGTATGCGCCGGCATAATTCCAGGCTGTCCAATCCTTCTATTTTACGGTCTAAAAGTATTAGGCATGGAGAATCCTTTTCTTTTAGAAGGCTTAATGCCTGTTTACCATCTTCAACTACCAGCACATCATAACCCCATCTTAATAACAGAGTTTTTATAAAACTGCGGGAATTTATATCATCATTAATAACCAATACTTTCAATTATTATTGTACTCCTTCACCCTTTTGTAAGTTACTTTTAAACAAATTTATCAATACAAGGTTTCATACTAATAACAGTATCGCATGTTATATTAAACTTCTGCAGTTATTTATTTATTTATTCATTAATTATTTCACTGCCAAAAGTAAAATTCTAAATTGATAACAAGTACTATTATTCACTATAATGCATCCAAATCTAGGTTTTCGCAGCAGAATAACTAAGTTATTATCTTAATTATATATATGTATATACTACACCTATAATACGGATATACTAAATAAAACCATGAATTAAGTACCATTAGGTTAACTTTAACGAAAGGAAAAATGGTGGGTGATAGTATGGAAAAAGAAACCGAACTTGCAACCTTTGCCGGTGGTTGTTTTTGGTGTATGGTATCACCTTTTGATAAAATTGATGGAGTGTTAAAGGTGTTATCAGGTTACACCGGTGGTAATACGGAAAATCCCAGTTATGAAGAGGTCTGTAGGGGAGATACCGGCCATTATGAAGCTGTTCAAATTACCTTCGACCCTAATAAGATAAGCTATACCCAACTCTTAGATATTTTCTGGCGTAACATTGACCCTACTGACCCTGGGGGACAGTTTTATGATCGAGGACATTCCTATACTACCGCTATCTTTTACCATAATGAGAGTCAACGACAACAAGCGGAAGCCTCCAAAAAGTCCCTTGCTGCCAGTCAACGCTTTTCCAAACCAATCGCGACAGCTATTTTGCCAGCTCTCCCTTTTTACCCGGCGGAAGAATACCACCAGGATATTATCGTAAAAACCCCCAGCATTATGAAAAATATCGGCATGGTTCAGGGCGGGATGCTTTTATACGGATACACTGGGGAAAAAATAATTCAGATCCCCATTAACAACCCCATAGCCTAAACATATATGCCCACCACCTGTAAATTTTACAAAAAATAACTAAGCATGTCCATAGGATTAATTAAGTATATGAAGAAGCAGGGGGACAACGTCCCCCTGCTTCCACACTTCCAAATATACTAATGTCCGAGGTTAAAAACACCCATTTCTATAAGCCAGGAATAGGTGTTAAGTTTAATATCATTCTGGCTGGAAATTCTTTCTATCTCCTTCAATGGAATTTTCTATAAAAGTTGTAAAGATGAAATCATGATCATGGCCGAAATTAAGTGTTGTTTTGCCTTTTACAAAATGAATGTGTCTGCCTTCACCAACAGGGATGGCGGGGCCGGTTTTAACTCCTATTTCGTGATAATGGTTAAAGAAGAAGTCGGTATTATCCAGGATAGCATGGATATGACTCTTACCATAAGGAATTGCTTCACTAGTTACACCGGCTAAACGATGGTTATGAATGATTTTGCCAGCTAACATGGTGCTTCCTGCATATTCATGCACATGAGTTTGAGTACTTGGTTTTTTCCTGTCATGATGTTTATCATCATCTTTGGGATCATTTCTCCATTCAGGAGCATAGTCAATATCGTCATCCATATCTCTCTTATCCTTTCTCCGGTCAGGATAAAAGCAGCTGTCATCATCCCAGTCTTTTCTATCCCTTCTGCCATCAGGATCAAAGTATTGGTCATCACCCCTGTCTCTTCTATCTATTCTGTCATCGGGATCAAAGTATCTGTCTTCTTCCCTTTCTGGATAACACCAGGGGCAATTAGGATCGTAGCACTTCAAACAAATCACCTCCTTCCATCCACCTGCTACATGTTATGGCATTAATTTCCTTTGGGTGACAGGTAGACATAAAGAACGCTACTATTCAACAAATAGCGATTAATGATGAAAGGAAGCATTATTGGGCAGATAAAAAATTTGGCTGTCTAATATGAGGGAAGTTATCAATGGGTTAAAGAGCAAGATTATATACAATTGGAATATTTTAACGGCCATTTTTTGTTGTAATTGACATATTCATAAGTAAAAACTAATAATAGGGCGTGATTATTATTCCAACTATAAATTCATTTATAAGATTTTTGCATGCATCACCTGGGACTCCTGTTATAGACATTTATTATAATGATAATGGCAATTTAAGTGTAGAAAATTTAGATTATACCGAAATAAGCAAATTTTTAGTTACAGGACCGGATAATAATAATGTTCGGGTGTTCCCCGCTGGTGATAATACCAATCCCATTGTTGATACCTCAGTTAATATTCCTCCCAGTGAAGCAATTAATTTGGCTATCATAGGCACCCAACCCAATGTTGAAATTCTGCCTATAACCCAAAGTCTACTAAATATTGACCCTGCAGAAGTTAAAATTAGGTTCGTAAATCTCTCCGAGGATGCGCCCCCGCTAGATGTTATGTTTTTAGAAGGGAATGGCGAATTTAGTAATGTAGAATATAAACAAATTACTGATTATATTACCGTAGCCCCAGGAACCTATACCCTCGAAGCCAAGCAGGCAGAAGATGATATTATCTTCACCAGAAAAGAAATAATACTCCAAGGGGGCAAAGCTTATACAGTATATGCTGTAGGATTAGTCAATGACAGTCCTTTCCTGGAACTTATCTATTATGAAGATAAACCTCCCGTTATCGATGATAATAAATGGAGTAATGAAAAAATAACTTCTATACCAATTAAGGAGCTAAAAATTAATTTCAATTACTGTTAAAGATTTAGCAGACCTGGCTTTCTAGGCTATCCAGGTATGATAGCCCCAAATAACCAATATAGCCAGCGAACATAGGGTTTAAACCTAAAAATATGGGGACATTACATCTTAATGATAGCTCCACCCAGTAAGTCGGCTGTTTCTGGGCTGCAGGTAGTAAAGATAACCTGATGCTTTTCGGAAAACTTTTTAATCAAGTCCGCAGCCGCTTGCTTCCTGCCAGGATCCAGGTCAACCAGGCAATCATCCAGGATTATAAAACCCTTATTGTCTCCTAAAATATACTCGGCCACAGCCAGTCTCAATGCCAGGGCAACTGCATCATAGGTCCCGGTTGACAGCAGTTCAACCGGTATATTGGTATTATCATCCTTTTCCAGCTTTAGTTCGAAATTATTACTGATATCTCCACAAGTGAAATTACCATTAGTTAATCTCACTACATAGCTGGAAAAAGCATCAGCCACTGGTTTAAATGAATTATCGTCTATTTGGTCGCGTACAGCTTCAAAAGCCGCCTTGACCTTTAGGAGCCTTTTCCCTTTCGTAAGCAAATGCCTAAAGGTCGCCTCTGCCTGCTTATAATCTTCCTGCAGATCTTCATAAGATGACTCTGGAAGATTATTTTTACTTTTTATGTATTCTTCTTTTAAACTTGATAAGGCTTTTTGGTGCTCATCATATGATTTGCGCAGACCAGCCAGTTTAGTTCTGAACATATCGGCATTGGCGAATTCAGCCGGAAGGGGAGCCAGTTTCTCAATCTCCGCCTCCAATTCTTTCTTCGCCATTTTTACTTCAATTATTTGTTCCAGCAATCCGTTGATGTCTTGGTATTTAAGTTGCCAGTTATTAACGGTCTTTTGTAAAGACTGTTGTTTCGCCTTAAGATCAATCTTTTTTTCATTAAGGTCTTTTATGGCCGATTCTATGGTTGCGAGACCCTTGACACTGCTAAGATCACCAAAACCATTGACTTTTGCAACTAAGTCTTCATACTGATCCTCGTCCAACAAACCAGTGATTTGTTTTTCCAGGTTCGCTATGTCATTGTGAGTACCATCAAATTTCTCTTTATACAATTTAGCTGTTTCAATACTGTCAACACCTAATTCTTGGAGCAATGTTTGCAGTTTTACTTTATTCTCCTCGTATTGTCTTCTTATCTCAGTAAAATCCATATCACCGCTTTTGATTTCAAGGGATAAAAAGCTATTCTCCAACCTGATAAAGCCATTAGCTTTAAAGCTATCGCCGGCTTTTATAATAACAGGCTCTTCCAGGTCCCTGGTAATGGTCAAGCCGGTTTCCCCTTCATACCGTATCAACTCTCCAATCATGACCCCAGCCTGCATTTTAGCTTCAGCAGTGCGCATATCCTGCCAGTATTTCTCCAGGTCATTTATATTTTCTTTAGTTACATTGGTCATACTCTCGGTTTCATCAGTTTTCTGCTGTATGAGCTGGCGCAGTTCATTGATTTTATCCAGCTTTTTCTGCAGAGCTTCTTTTTCCTGGGCTTTGGCAGCCTGAGCTTTTTCTTCCTCCAGCTTCTTGGCTTCCTTCTCCAATTCGGTCAGCTCTTTTTCCAGATGCTCCAGCTCTGATTCATACTTAGGCCACTGCTGGTTGATGTCCATAAGTGTTGCCAGGGCTTTTTCATATTGGTCTATTTTAGGCTCCAACTGAGATCTTTTTAGCACGTCTCCTTCAATCTCTTCCATTTGTTCCTTTTGCTGCTGAATAACAAATATCTTTTCTTCCCAATCCTTTAATTGACGGCAAATGTCATCAAAATGTATTTGCTTGGCTTTAGCTTCCTCAATATCCTGGAGCAGTCTTTCCTTCTCATAATAAAATTTAAGTACCTCTCCCAGACCCGACTTATAAGGATTATTTATTCCCCGGTTGTTTTCAGGACAGTTTTTTTCAACATCCCATCTTTTCAGCAATCTGTCGATCTCTGTATCGATTCGAACTCCCAATTCATCAACGGAAACCCCGTCTAGTTCCATGATCGCTTTTCGCAGCAGAGTGCTTATTTCACTGGTAGTTTCCTGACTGCTGGTTATCTTCTGCAGGGCTTTACGAAAATCAACCTGTTTGGAAAAAAAGATATTGCTAAAAGTTCCTTCTCCGAATCTTAATATTTCTTTTAAGACATCATTTACTTTGGCTTCGCTTACCAACATTTCTCCTTTTGGTGTGATTAACTGTACGGAAGCGTTGGCACCCCATTGTTTAGAGATGGTAAATTCTCCATTCTCACAGGCTAAAACTAAGTCGCTGTCAAAGGTATCACCGTCGGGCAAAGGTTTAAATTGGGAATAAAACGTCTTATCAGCTGTCGATCGTCGGTCGTATTTTATTGACTTGAATATAGCTGCCTGAATACCTTCAATCAAGGTGCTCTTTCCCGACTCATTATTACCTATTAAAACATTAAGCCCGTCCTTAAACTCCAAAGATTTATCCTTATTGCCTGCAAATCGTCGGCAACGGTACTCCTTGATGATCATTTTCTCACCCCCATAATCAGCTCATAGGCCATTTGCATGGCATCCTCGTCATCAGCTAATGCCTTTAATAACTGTTGGGGAAAAGAGCCCTCGGTAAATTCTTGATTAATCTTTTCCGGGGTAATTTTTATGCCCAGGTTGAAATCATCAATGATTAGGTATGCCAGTGTCTGCTCCATGGTTTTGCATACTTCCTTACAATAGCTGTATGTATCTTCTGAAACTCTTCCTGCAAGGTGAATCCTGGCTATGGTGTTTTCCGGTTTTTCTTTAAGCAGTATTGTCTTCAGTCGATCCAGGTCATCAGAATCTGCAATAGTGTAGCTTTCATCCAAAAAACGGTAACATCCAGTAGAAACCATATTAGCAGTTATTCTCTTATTATCATCCACATTAATAAGCCAGGCGTGCCCATTGTGCCGGCAATCCAGTCCATCTGGTTCAGGTGTTCCCGGGTTAAATATCTTCCAATCTTTTATTGCTTCATAAACAGGATAAACCACATGAGTATGCCCCAGCAGCCATAGATCCATCGGAAGGTTCTCCAGTTCCTGCGAAGTCATGAAAAAATAACTGGATTCTATATCAGGTGAAATGCCCTGAAGCGACCCATGAGCTATACCAATATTTATGTGTCCGGGAGCAACTTCTTGTTCCCCGATCCAGCCGATATTGTTGGTATCGCTGTGTTTGGAATGGCAGGGTGCCGGATAAATCGTTACATCCAGCCCGTAATCCGTTAAAGAGACAGGGGCTTCCCGGTCTAAGAATATCGTTTTATCCCCAATGGAATTTTTGAAAGTATCCCAAAAATCTATCTTATCGTTATTGTAGTCATGATTACCGGGCAGAATTAAAACACATTCCCCCTGAAATTCCTCCATGTATTGGGCTGTCTGGACTATAGTCTTTTTGTTAATGCCTTTGATGTTGTGAAACAAATCACCGGCTACCACAAACAGATTGCAGTTTTCTTCATTGGCTATGGACAGCATCTTGGGCAATACCTCCAACCTGGCCTCCTGCAATTTGCTTTTAATCAGCTCCGGATAGTTGTTGAATTTCATGCCAATATGCAAATCAGCAGTATGAAATATTTTGATCGGCATCTTCATCCTCCTCCCCGCTCTAATAGCTATTAAAGACTTTTGACTAAACCCAGATGAAGTCCTTCCAACCTTCATAAATCATAAGCCATAGTAATAGTATCCAATTCCCAGTACTTCAGCAGGGCTTGTTTTAATTCCGAACGCTCATAGTCTGACATATCTTCAAATCAATAACCTTTAAAATTATTCTACCTTAACACACTTTCATCGGTCATTATTTGTATTGGAAGGGCAACCTTATCTCCTCTATGTGCCCTTGGAGGTCAGCCCCCGTAAGAGGGCCAGATGGTGGCGCATATCTTGGCGATAGGCAGCAGAATTCTGCTGCAACCGCTGAAGAATAAAATCGGCGTGGTTTTGTCGAAACCGCGCCGATTTCCTTGGCCACATCAATGCCCATAAAGCCTAGCATAATAGTATCCAAGCAGTATATATCGAACCGTTTTTCATTACTGTTATTTGAGTTCATTCAAATCGTAAGGAGTCTCCTGGTAAACATGGTAGTTAAGCCAGTTGGTAAACAGCAGGTTGGCATGACTGCGCCAGTTGACCAAAGGCGGTTTGGTCGGATCATCACCGGGGAAATAATGCTGGGGAAGATTAATTTTCATACCCCTGGCAATATCCCGGTCATATTCCGCTTTGATGGTTAGTGCATCATATTCAGGATGTCCGGTAATGAAAACAAGCCGTCCGTTCTTGGAAGAAACAATATAGACTCCGGCTTCAGGCGACTCGGCCAGGATCTCCAAGTCTTCCACTTCTTCTATGTCCTCACGCTTCACCGTAGAATGCCGGGAATGCGGAACATAAAACACATCATCGAATCCCCTTAGGAGGGGAATATTCTTACGATTACAGCTATGGGCAAAAACCCCGAACATCTTCTCTGCTAGAGGATATTTGGGTATTCCATAATGATGATAGAGCCCTGCCTGTGCCCCCACACAAATATGCAAGGTGGAAAAAACGTTATGCCGGGACCAGTCCATTATCTCAGTCAATTCCTGCCAGTAAGTGAGCTCCTCATATTCCAACTGCTCAACTGGTGCCCCGGTAATAATCAGTCCATCGAATCGCTGGTTCTTAATATCCGAAAAGGTTTGATAAAAGTTAGCTAAATACTCTTGCGAAGTGTTCTTGCACCTATGACTCTCTGGATACAACAATACAATTTCCAACTGCAGCGGAGTATTGCTGAGCAAGCGCAGCAACTGGGTTTCAGTCACACTCTTCATCGGCATAAGATTCAGAATAGCGATCCTGAGAGGCCGGATATCCTGGGTAAAAGCCCTTTTTTCCTCCATTACAAAAATGTTTTCATTATTTAATATTTCTCTAGCCGGTAGTTTATCGGGTATTTTTACTGGCATTCTTACCGCCTCCTTTTTTGCTTAAACTCACCAAGGCTTAGCCTTCTTGAAATAAGGG
>ENA-OWOZ01003268-OWOZ01003268.1-bioreactor-metagenome-genome-assembly--contig:-NODE-3268-length-10828-cov-3.767370_pt1 | contig 10828 bp, 13 predicted proteins | sample MGYA00238140_ERZ651804 | MGnify/ENA primary metagenome ERZ651804 (study PRJEB26910, sample SAMN07631232) | bioreactor metagenome | isolation source: Switchgrass digestor | place: USA: Dartmouth... | reverse complement strand
ATCTGAATACTGCTTCACCCTCTTTGCTTTCCTATGTTTCAGGCATCAATTCTGCTGTGGCGAAAAATATAGTTGAATACCGGGAAAGCATTGGACGTTTTAAGTGCAGACAGGAACTGAAAAAGGTAAAAAAGCTGGGAGAAAAAGCATTCGAGCAGTGCGCTGGGTTCCTGAGGATACCTGAGGGGACGAATATACTGGATAACACATCGGTCCATCCTGAATCGTATGAAGCTGCAAAAAAACTGCTGGATATAACGGGTTTCACGCTGGATGATGTTAAGAATAGGCGGTTGGACGGTCTGCCGGAAGAAGTGGAGAAAAGAGGGCTGGATTCTGTAGCTTCAGCCATAGGGGTAGGTGTGCCGACGCTCAGAGATATAATAAATGAACTGATGAAGCCCGGACGCGACCCAAGGGATGAATTGCCAAAGCCTATCCTCCAGTCGGATGTTCTTGATATCGAAGATCTGAAGCCGGGAATGATTTTGACCGGTACTGTGAGGAATGTTGCAGATTTTGGAGCATTCGTCGATATAGGAGTTCATCAGGATGGATTGGTCCATATATCGGAGTTGTCTGATAAGTTTGTGAAGAATCCGATGGATGTTGTTTCGGTTGGAGATATTGTAACAGTAAAGGTGTTATCAGTTGATCCTGCAAGGAAGAGGATTAGTCTCAGCATGAAGGGCGTATAGGCGGCAGCTGATGACAGACAGCAGTTCAGGACAGAGTTTTAAAAAATCTTCCGATGCTCGTTCTGTATTGGACGCGCTCGCTTCTGGAGATGAGCGGAAAAATGCGGTTGAAGGAGAAAATATTATTTGAAGGAAGGTATTGTACGGCATGATAAAAACTACTGCCAGAGCAGTTGCTAAACATCCGTCCATTGTTATAACGATTGGACTGATTATGCTAGCCGGCGCTGTATTTAACAGGTTTATACCGGTTATGGCCATGATAATAGGAATAATCAATATGACTGGCGGAGATTTTTTCGACAGTGTTCTGGCCCTAATGCAGATGTTAATCGACCCTCAGAATATTCTTGCAATATTGATTGTGACAGCAGTTCTGGCAGTATTGGCGTCCGTTGTAATCGGTTTATTGCTGCCGGGTTATCTTCTCACTGTCAATGACGGATTGGAGAAGGGCGCGGGGAAAAGCGGGCTGTACAGGAAAGGCATCAGGAATTATTTCCTTAAGTTTTTTCTAATAGCGATCAGGACTACTTTCTTAACTGTGATTCTGCTCGTCTTTCTTTTGGTGTCGTCAGTACCGGCAATAGTAATAACAAGGCTGGCATCCTCATCCAGGTCTGAATTGCTGTTGGCTGCGATTTTCGTTGATATCGTAACAATTGGAGTGTTTTTTGCAATACTCTCATTTTTTTCAGCCTACATATATATGTGGTATATAACTTCACTTACCGAATCTAAAAAACCGTTCAGAGACGGCAAGGCGATAGCCGACAGCAGTTTTTGGAGTATTGCGCTGGGCCTCTTTGCTTTTGATGTGATTTTTGCAGTATGCATTTGCCTGATCTACTTAATCGGCAGCCAGGCACTGCGGTACATTTTGGGCTGGGTATTTACTACAGGATTTTTTACCGTCCTTGCTGTGTATCTCGTTCAGTTTTTCAGGGACAGTTCTGAACTCAGAATAGATAATGCCAGCATTGAGAACGAAGATAGCGATTGGGAGAGTATTACCCGCTCTGATAAATGAAAAAAGGACTGTCCCCGGCAAGGGACAGTCCTTGGAAAGTGCCAGTCAACAGAAATGGTAATTTCAGAGGGACGGTCCTTTTTTTGGACAAGTCTGTATCATGGGGACAGTCCTCAGGACAGTCCGCGGAAAGGGACGGTTCTTCGAGTTGTGCTGTGAAGAAACATCGCTCTGTTATTTTACATATTTCATATTGCGAAATTGTGTTTCCCTATTTTAATTACAATTTGTCGGGACCATATCCATGAACTTGTGGCGGTTGCCGGATTATAATAATATACACATCCGTATGTCGGATCCCAGCCGTTCAGCGCATCTCTTGCTGCGTTAATGGAGCTTGCGTCAGGTTCCAGATTAATCTGGCCGTCATCCACTGCATCGAACGCACCAGGCTGATATATAACGCCTGCGATTGTATTCGGGAATCTGGAATCTCTGACTCGGTTCAGGACTACAGCGCCGACTGCGACTTTCCCAATGTAAGGTTCACCGCGGGCTTCACCATGGATCAGCCTTGCAAGTAAGTTGAGATCCCTGGAGTCACTGCTTGTCCCGCCACCGTTGGCTTGTGTGGTCTGACCTGTGGGCAATCCCAGAGCGGCAAGCGTTTCCGGACCTGCTATACCGTCCACGGTCAAACCGTTTTTGGCCTGAAAGTCCCTCACTGCACTGTATGTCATATATCCGTAAATCCCGTCGATTTCGCCTTTATAATAGCCCCAGTTCGCCAGACGGGTCTGAATATTCCTGACTTCCTGACCGCTTGAACCATATCCGGAAAGCGCTGCTATGCTGTTATCAAGTACGTTTGAAACCAGTGTATGGTTACACAGGAGGAAAACAATAAGAATAGTAGCAAAAATAAGCAGTGCAGACTTTTTCAGCAACATTATTCCCCTCTTCTTTTGTAATATTTGGCGTCTATATTTTTTGTATTATGTGTGAATTTATTCAGAAAAGAAGTATATAAATAAGTATTATGAGCAGGAGATCGTCTTCCAGAGACTCATCCAGGATCAAGAGGATCAGTCCGATTAATATAAGTTCTTCGATAGTAATATGCTTCTGAATATATTTTATTACCTTTGAAAATGAAAAGCTTTTCCGTTTGTCTGTGCCTTCGTATGCATGTACTTCTTTTTCATTTGGCAGAGGAATGCCGAAGAAATCCGAGTCATTATGAGAATATGACCCGGTGTTGCTGGCAGAGTATAATGGGCTGGTGCTTTTTGGCTGCGGCATGTATTTTTTGGAGCTTTGAATTGGCCTTTTGTAAGGCATCTGGTTCACCTCACCTATTTTCCTGCTCGTTCAGCAGTCTGCTCAGGCTCGCTATTTGCAATAACTGAATACAGTTGCCGATTTTCTTCTGCCTTCGGGTGTTCATAAATGGCTTGATCGCATTCAGGAGGTTTATGCGGGGATCGGTTGCCGCGTTGAACCGGCTGAGGGCATTTCTAGCTGTATCCAGCATTTCTTTGTTAAGCTCTGTTCCGCTACCGTCTTTGAGGTGTCCGACTGCATTCTGACCGGCATCATTCTGCTCAGGACTGTTGGTTGTCGAAGGACTGTCCCCTGACGAAGAACTGTCCCTCACCGCGTCAGAGACTGTTCCTGAAGAACCGTCCCTCTGACTGCCTTTGTTATCCAGGGAGGCCGCAATTAGCGAAACGAGTTCCTTTACATTGTCGGGAACATTGTCTTGTCCCAGCAGCTGTGCTATTTGCTGTACCTTTTTGCCAAGATCATCGTTCATGGATATTTCCTCCAATCCTAAGCATTATTAATATATTCACCAATCACTTAATAATGTCTTTAATTTTGCTGATAATCTCAGGGCCATTTTCACCGAGCATTTTTTGTACGGCATCCAGGTCGATGCTGTCAAGTTTTTGCTTAAGTTCTGCCTTGTTCAGATTCAGCTCCTTAAGTTTTTCGTCGTCTATTTCATTGAGTTTTGCCAGTATTTCGTTTTTATCGACTTTCTTAAGCTTTTTTGAGAGCTCTTCCTGATTGTTGTTTTTCAGCATGTCTACAGCGGCATTGATTTTAGCCTGAAGTACTTTGTCATCCATTTTACCGAGCAGTTCAGACAACTTTTTGTTGAAGCCATTTGCCATAATAAAATACCTCCGATTAATTATTTATGCTTTGTTTAAATTTGCGAATTTAGTGGGCCTTTTGCATGATATGCTGGTTCTGTGATCTCTATGACGCTTCATTGGTTCTGCATGTAGTAATGAATATCAGCAGGAATGCGCCTATGATCACGACCGGGAAAATTCCCAGATTATCTCCTTTGTCTTCTGACAGCAGGATAAGGATAAAAATAATAGCGAAAATCAGGACTTCATCGAGCCCTTCATCAAACATTAGTCTAAGTTTGCGGTAGAATTCGTTATTATCAGCCATGGATATGCCTCCGGCAATTTGAATAACAGTATATTCTATGAGCGAACAGAGATATTTGTTACTATTTGCACATGGAAAAACATCGGTGTTGACATGACCCCGAAGGAGATGCTGAGATATGAATCGATAATTTCTTTGCAGCACAAAGCTGATAAGTGTCACCGGCAGCCTGCGAATCTGGTTAGGTAGTACCGCCAGTCTGTGGTGCTGACGGTATCCTGCAAAGCTGACCCAATATTATGCAGCCTGTGAAACTGGCTAAGCATTACTGGAGTCTGCAAAGCTTACTCAAATAATACCTGCAGCCTGCGAATCTGACTCAATATTATTGCAGCTCGTGAGGTTGACCAGGCATTACTGGTAATCCGTGAAGCCAGCTAAATATAACAGACAACCCGAAAACGTAGTAAGTGTCACCGGCAATTTGCGAAGCTGACTCAATAATACTGACAGTCTGTGAAGTTTCTCAATTTTCCTGACAGTACTCGAACCAAACTCAATATTGATAAAAAGCAATTTCGATTTGCTGCCGGCTCTTTTGAAATAACATGTTAATTAAGCGGGGCATTTGAAATGCCCCGTTTTGCTAACAATAAAACAGTTTGAGAAATACCAGTATGAAGAACAGCAGTGAGTCATCTTTGTTGCATGTGTTAACGCCGCGTTTTCCGTATTTTAATATGCCGATTGCACTGTTATCATAAAAAAGCAGCAGAAAGATCAGGATGAAAAAAAGTATCGCACAATCGTTGTGACTGCTACTGTATTCGCTGTTTGACATATGATCCCTCCTTCTGAGGAAAGTACAGTATTCTCATTGACATAATATGCCGGGAACATAGATGTTGCTACACATGATCAGAAATATTTCTGAGTTGTTCGTAAGGTACTATGGCCTAAGCATCACGGCTGAAGCTTCTGAGAAAACAGTCTGCTAAATTCATTTGATATACGGAGTAAAATCATGCGGGCAAAGTATATTCATTTAATGCATGATAAACAAAACCTGTCGATTAAGCATGTTGAGTTTATGTAAGTTGACTCAAGAGCATGTCATTGATAATTTTGATCTAAGCTAAATGATTATTCGATTTGCAGCTAATGACTGCATATGCTATATTCAGGTTAATGATATCAGTCGATAGATATTGCATAGAAAAAGCGAGAGTTGAAAGCAGCGTTAAATGTTAATAGAAAGGTTGACTTAAGTTAGCAAAATAAATGATTTGGAGCAGATCGGCTCAGGGGAGAGATATATAATGTATGATGTGATCATTATCGGCAAAGGACCGGCAGGATTGTCGGCCGCACTTTATACTGTCAGAGCGAAGCTGAAAACATTGATTATCGGAAAAAACGACAGCAGATTGCTAAAGGCTGAAAAAATAGATAATTATTTTGGCTTTGCGCAAACAATTGACGGCAAATGGCTCCTGAATGAAGGAGAGCAGCAAGTTAAGCGTCTCGGAGCTGAATTACTGCAGGATGAGGTCATCTCAATAGAAAAGGAAGATTATTTCAATGTAGTGACCAGCAGTGATTCATATCAGTGCAAAGCTATATTACTGGCTACTGGACAGCCGCACAAGGTCATAAGGATAGAGAACCTGGTGAAATATGAAGGAAAGGGTGTAAGTTATTGCTCAACCTGCGATGGTTTTTTCTATAACAATTTAAAGGTTGGTGTGCTGGGAAACAGGGATTATGCGCTCCATGAAGCTAATGAGCTTTTGACTTACACAAACGATATTACAATTTACACAAACGGGGTGGATCTTGATATAAGCAGCAGATATTCAGAAGAGATAGGAAGATTTCGCCTTGAAACCAGAAAGATATCCAGGCTTGATGGTGCAGACTTTCTGCAGAGGATACATTTTACCGATGGTACCAGTGAAAGCATCGATGGTCTTTTTGTTGCTTACGAAAGCGCTTCAGGTATTGATTTTGCAAGAAAGCTTGGTATCCTGTCAGACGGCGATATTGTGGCGACAGATGAAAATCAGCGTACAAATCTTGAAGGGGTATTTGCAGCAGGAGACTGTGCAAGCAAATTCAAGCAGATATCAGTAGCGGTGGGGCAGGGCGCTGTTGCCGGCAAAGCTATAACTGAGTATGTCAGAAGCTTGAAGGATTAGCTTCTGTCCTCGCTTTTATGGAAAGCTTGCACATTGATTTTAAAGCAAACATATGTTAATATGAGTTTAATATTTGAAAGGAGATGGTTTGATGAAAATGTCGCGATATTATGGGATATACGCTGACAGTATCAGCAAAGACTGTACCAATATCGACAGCCTTCATGCCATTTCCGAATGCAAAAAAGACAAAGAGCCCTGTGACAGTCCGCCTTTCACAGGGCTTTAATTGTATTGCGGAGCTTTTTTGGTGGAGATAAGTTCGACAGGGAGGAAAACACCATGCTGCTGGGTAACTCACTGACAATCAATGAAAAAACACTATTTAAGAGCCTGAAAAAGAAAGATATGACCTTCGATGAGGTATATCACGATATAATCAGGTTTATTGAGGCGGATACAGACAGTTCATACCGAATATCTGTGGGGACAGACTCACAGGTCGGCTCCAGGACAGTTTTTGTATCATGTATTCTGGTGCACCGTGTTGGTAAAGGCGCGATTGGGTTCCTCCATAAATATGACCTGCAGCGGCCGGTGAACAGTTTGCGGGAAAAAATCTATCTTGAAACATGTGCAAGCCTGCAGCTGGCTTATTTATTCGATGATGATAAGATCAGGCGAATCCAGCAGGCACTTGGACCTCGCCGTCAATCGGAAGGAATCACATTCGAGTTCCATATTGATATTGGTACAAAGGGACAGACTAAAAGCTTGATAAATGAGATGGTAGGAATGGTGAAGGGACTGAACTTCATACCCAAAATAAAACCGGACAGTTACTGTGCCAGCTCCTTTGCCGACAAGTATACCAAAGCGATGTAAATTCTGTTTTTACTACGTCTTATGTATCACGCAAACTAGACTGTGCTACCGTTGATATCTGTTTCAACACTTCAACAGGACTGTCCCCTTATTCGGGGACAGTTCTTATTTGAGGAGGGGGCCATGAGGGGGACAGTCCTTTGATAATGGGAACATTCCATAATTGTGGACAGGTTTTCCAGTAAGTATAGGGATAGTGGGACGGTTCTTTAACTTGTATAAAGAGGGACAGTTCCTCGGCACGTGCAATGTGATATTTTACTAAGCAACAAAGAGGGACAGGCCTTCGATATATCAGGTGAACTATAGGTATGATGAGTATGAAGCGGGTTATTGTAATAAGGTATAATTGATTCATCAGGAATAAAGGAGGGGTAAGCGTGTCTAAAAGAGTGCTGATTGTAGGAGGCGTCGCTGGTGGTGCCAGTGCAGCTGCCAGGCTCAGACGGTTGGATGAGACTGCTGAAATTATTATGTTCGAAAAGGGGGAATATGTCTCATTTGCCAACTGTGGGCTTCCTTATTATATTGGTGAAGTAATAAAAGATAAGAAAAGGCTGCTGGTCCAAACGCCTGAAAATATGAAGAAACGCTTCAATATCGATGTCAGAACAAACAGCGAAGTTATCAGAATAGACCGTGAGAATAAAACTATCAGCGTTCTGGATAGATTGAGCAATAAAGTTTATATAGAGAGCTATGACAAACTGGTCCTTTCACCTGGTGCGGAACCGGTAAAACCGCGTATAGCCGGGATCGATTCAGAAAGAACCTTTACCCTTAGGAATATACCTGACACATACAAAATTAAAGAGTTTGTTGATGTAGAAAAACCAGAGAGGGCAGTTATTGTAGGAGCCGGATTTATTGGACTTGAGATGGCTGAAAACCTCCACAAAAGAGGTATCAAGGTGACTGTTGTCGAACTCGCGGACCACGTTATCGGACCGTTAGATATAGAAATGGCTGCATTTGTTCAACATCATCTTAGAGCAAATGGCGTTGAGCTGTATTTGCAGGATGCAGTGAAAGAATTCGAACAGGGACCTGGAGTAATAAATGCCAAACTGGCAAGTGGCCGGATAATTCAAGCTGATATGATAATATTGGGGATTGGTGTGAGACCGGAATCAAAGCTAGCATTGGAAGCAGGCCTGAAGCTCGGTCACACCGGTGGAATTGCTGTAAATGAGTATATGCAAACCTCAGACCCTGATATATATGCTGTTGGAGATGCCGCCGAAGTGACTGATTTTATGGGGACAGTCCTTATGGATATGATAAAATGTAATGCCGAAAGTGCAACTGATAAGGGGACAGTCCTACACGGCGAGCAAGCATATGCTGCAATTCCGTATACGGGGACAGTCCTTATCCCTTTGGCAGGACCTGCAAATAAACAGGGAAGGATAGCAGCTGACAATATTTGCGGGCGAAGTGTCAAATATACCGGAACCCAGGGTACATCAATAGTAAAGGTTTTTGACATGACTGTCGCATTTACAGCGGTTAACGAAAGGCAGTTGAAAAAGCTTGGCATATCATATGAAAAATCTTATACTCACTCACCTTCGCACGCCACTTACTATCCAGGTTCTACGCCAATGACCATTAAGCTTTTATTTGCAAAAGCTGACGGCAGGATACTGGGCGCACAGATTGTTGGATATGACGGTGTTGACAAAAGGATTGATGTTATAGCAACTGCAATTCGTGCAGGGATGACGGTGTACGACCTGCAGAATCTCGAATTGTCTTACGCTCCGCCATATTCATCTGCAAAAGACCCTGTAAATATAGCAGGGTACACTGCCGCAAACATTCTGAAGGGTGATGTTGCGGTGTTTCACTGGGACGAAGTAGAGGGTCTGGACAGGTCGAATATTCTTCTCGTTGATGTCAGGACAAAAATGGAATACGGCCTCGGTACCATTGAGGGCTCAGTTAACATTCCTGTCGATGATTTAAGAAACAGAGTAAATGAGCTGCCTGCGGACAAGGATATTTATTTGTTCTGCCAGGTTGGCTTGCGTGGATATGTTGCTGCAAGGATGCTAATGCAGCAAGGCTTTAAAACTGTGAAGAACCTTAGTGGTGGCTATTTGGTTTATAATACAGCTACACAAAAGCTGGCAGATGAAGACAATTTCAATAAAGAGCTGCACAAGACCTCGCGAAAACAAGGGGACGATGCTAATCATGCTAAGTCTGGTACAACAGCATGTGAGACTACAGAGTGTGGCATGCCCATAGAGAAAAATTGATACGTGCGGAAATGAGGGACAGTCCTTTTAATAGATCAGTAAGACAGAAGCAGATTTTTCAAGATGCAGGCTGCAAGAACTAATTATAAACAGCTGATATGAAATGCAAAAACGACAAAACTTATTACTTGACGACTATACTAATTAATGCAGCATATACTGTCACCAAATAACGAAATGGCGTGCAGTTTGTTATCTGGTCATTGATAATGACGTTAAGAAGTTTAGGATCAATATGAGTTTTGTACGGTTATCGTCGCAGCTTTGAGAATCGTATTATATCGATGACAGATAGAAATTTCATTTATTAATGAATACTAGCTGTCACCTCGGCATAGAAATAACGTAGATGTGTTTGCTTGACAGTATGCAAAATGAATACTGTTGCAATTAGTTGTGAGGTGGCAGAGTATGAAGAGGACTATATCACTATTTATTGTCGTTTTATTATTGATGGCATTGCTTCCCGGATGTTCGATACTGCAAAAGCTTGGATTGCAGAAAAGCCATGAGGATGAGCTTTTGCCTGTGAGCAGTATTATTATAGGCGAAGCAGAGGCCAGCAAGTTAACTGATAAGATACCTATACGCCTTTATTTTGCAAATGACGACAATACGAAATTGAAGCTGGAAATAAGGTATATAGATGCAGCTGATGCCCAAAACAGTGCAAGTGACATGGCGACAGCAATAGTTAATGAGTTGATCAAGGGGCCGTCAGATGAATCTGCGTTTACAAGGACTGTCCCTGCAGAAGCCAAACTTCTTTCACCAGTGAGCATCAAGAATAAAGTCGCTACTGTGAATTTCTCTAAAGAGTTCGTATCTAAACACCCCGGCGGTAAAGATGCCGAAAGAATGACTATTTACTCTATAGTAAACTCCTTAACAGAACTTGAGGAGATCGAAAAAGTTAAGTTCTTGATTGATGGAAAAAGTCAGCCGGAGTTTAAGGGCAACTTCAAATTCGACTCACTTTTCCCAAGAAGTGCTCAGTTGATAAGTAAGGAAGCGGCTCAGACAACTACTGGTACTACGAACGACGATTCATTAACTGAAGGCATGGAAACAAGAGGAGTGCCTGACAGTGATGATACCCAAGAAACTTCAGGGCAAAACGGGGACACAATAGACGGACTGGAAATACTGGAGTAGAGAATCAATAAAAATCTTATAGATTCACAAAAAAGCAAGGCCAAAATGGCCTTGTTTTTTGTTGGGGGGGACAGTCCTCAGCTTTATGCTGAGAAGGTTCAACCTGATGTTGGGGACAGTCCTTTGGATAGCATCATGTAGCCACTTAGTTTGTATTGCTTGTTAGATTGGCCGAAGTAATTCCGGGAAATAATATACAGAACACTTGTTCTATGCTAAAATTAGGATGAAGAAAAAACAAGGTGGTTTTTATGCCGAGGATGCCGAGACAAAAAAGCAGTGAAGCCATATATCATATTATTTGCC